>Ga0172373_10000249_pt1 | contig 86149 bp, 68 predicted proteins | sample Lak10m_2_FD_114546 | JGI IMG/M metagenome (GOLD analysis project Ga0172373, IMG submission 114546) | Freshwater microbial communities from Kabuno Bay, South-Kivu, Congo - kab_092012_10m | ecosystem: Environmental > Aquatic > Freshwater > Lake | place: Democratic Republic of the Congo...
CCTGCGGTACTTTAAGCGGGTGGCGGAGCGCTACCAAGAGCAACCCCTGGCCCCCCAGCCCCCCCTGATCTGGCTGCCGGATCTAAAGCTGGGGCTGGGCATCTGGTCGGGGGAATTTCAACGCACCCCGGGCCAGTGGTTACGGTGGTGTGATCAAGCCGGTGACTGGATATTGACCGAAACCGAACAGGAGCGCCGCGCTAAGGAACAGGAGCGCTGGGCCAAGCAGCAGGAACGGCAAGCCAAGGAACAGGAACGACAGGCCAAGGAGCAGGAACGGCGAGCTAAGGAACAGGAACGACAAGCTAAGGAACAGCAGCAGCAACGGGCTGATCGCCTGGCGGCTAAGCTAAGGGAGTTGGGAATTGACCCGGATCAAGTGGAGTAGGGGGGCAGGGGTCAGTAATCAGGGGGCCGGGGGCAGGATGCCGTTTTCTGATTTCTACTGACTCACTGATAACGGAGATGGCAGATAATAATTTAATAACACTGGCAACTGGGAGCTCTGGGTGCGTTACGGGCAAAGGCTGATCCTGCTGTTCACAGCTCTGTCGGTGTTGGGGGCAACCCCCGGCTACGCTCAAACCTGTGCCGCTGGCGACCTGCAGCGGGCTATTCAACGGCTTCAAGACGATCAGGGGCGGGGGGCGGCTCAGGTCAGTCTAAAACAGTGTGGGGAACCGGCTGTAGACCTCCTGATCAGGGCCCTGAGTGACCCCCAGACGGCGACTCGTTTGGCGGCGACCCAAACCCTGGGGCAGATGGGCTGGGTGGCCACAGCAGCCAGCCCTTTCCTGGTGGCTGTGGCTCAGGGTGATCCTGATCTAGACCTCCGGCGTGGGGCAGTGCAGGCCCTTAGCCAGATTGCCCGCAGTGGTCAGGCCCAGGCCGAGCAATGGCAGGGGTGGCAGGTGGGGGAAATTAATCACTTAAAAGACCTTCAGCAAGGGCTGGATCAACTATTGCTGGCCCTGGAGCAGGATCAAGCCCCCTGGCCCACTAAAGCTCAGGACTTAGCGGCTCTAGGGTTGGCCAGTCGGGGGCTGCAACCTGTTGTAGAGGATTTAACCCAAACCCCCACCTATGGGGGGGTGATCTGGGCCAGGGGTCACCTCCTGTGGGTCGTCATTGGGGCGGGTGGGATCGTTGTCGTCATGACCTATGGAGCAATCTTTTTATGCCGGCCCTTGCTGCTGTTGAAATTGGGGGATGGGGCGGTTCAGGCGATCGCCAATCTTCCTAAAGTCGGACCCGCCTTGAGTGGCGTCTTGAACGTGCTGTTGCTGTTCAAATATCATCCCCGTGTGCTGGATGCCTGGGTCAAGCAACATATCAGCCCTGCCAGAAAAGTACTGTTACAGCACCCCACCCTGCAGCGACATGACATACACATTGCCCAGCCTGTCTTTTTAGGCAACAGCCTCAAGCAGGTAAACTTTGAACCCCATGAGTTTGCGGATATCTTCAGGGGTAAATGCCGCTTACTGATTTGGGGCGAGGGCGGCGCTGGCAAAACCAGCTTAGCCTGTCAATTTGCCTACTGGGCCCTATGGGGCTGGCAGGGTAAACGGGGGACTGATCAAGATGAAGGGCATCTAGTCAGACAACTCTGCCCCCATCGGATGATTCCGGTACTGATTGAGGAAAAACTGGGGGGGAAAACCCTATTGGAGACCATTGGCGCAAAATTGAAGGAACTGACTGGAGCTGCTCAAATCAGCGACGATCTATTGCGGAAATTACTTCAGGAACGTAGGGTTTTGGTGATCGTAGATCATCTCTCGGAAATTACCGATGAGGACACCCGCCAGAAAATCCGCCCCTCACAAAATCAAGACTATCCGGTCGGTGCCCTGATCGTCACCTCCCGAGATCCGGGGATTCTCGGTAATGAACCCATTACCCTGCTGCAACCCGGACGGATTACCACTGAAACCCTGGCTAAATTTCTAAACCAGTATCTGCCAGAAAAACAAAGGCGGGAAGGGGTAACAGTCACCTTTAACCCCAATGATTATGCGGATGCCTATAGGGATTTAGGTAATATGATCAGCCTGCGACAGGCGGCGGAAACCCAAACAGACCACCAAACCGGCACCACCATCTTGCTGGTGAAGCTCTACGCAGATCAGATGCTGGCCGAGAAGCAAAAGCGCGAACAATTACGAGCCCAACTGGGGGAACACTATTTCACCACTCAACAAAACCTGGCGGATAATGTGCCGGATTTAATGCTGAACTATCTGGATGCCTTGCGATTGAATAACCGGGATGATGCTCAAGCCTTTCCGGGGGGCCTAACTCAACCAGAGGAGCAAACCCAAAAGCTACACAAAATTGTTCAGCTGGTCGCCTGGAAATGTTTGGAGAAGCACTATACGCCAGAACCGGCTAGCCAGGAAGGGGTGGTGCAGGCCTTAGTTGAACTAGAATGCCAGGCCGAGCAGCCAGAGGCCCTGGCCCTGCAGGACCTGGACTATCTCAAGGATCTAACCTTGATTCAATTTCAGCGGGGCGATCGCACCCTGCGTCTCAGCCTCGATCCCCTAGCTGAGTATTTAGCCGCTCTCTACAAATTTTGGCAGTATCGGGAGCATGAAAGCGCCTGGATGGAATTTTTAGGTGCGATTCAGCATACCGTTAACCTCAACGGGGTGCGGGGCTTTTTACTGGCACTCTATGACTGCTGCGATAAGAAAGGGCGGGGCAAACCATTGCAACTGCCGGAGACGGTTTTAAGCAAGCTGGTTGAACTGACCCAGTTAGATCAGGCCAAAATTGATACCTACTATCGCCAGCGACGTATGCGGCTGGCCCTGGAGGATCTGAAGGAACGGGACCTGATTTACCAGTCACGGGGAGTGGTCGACCTGGAAACGATCGCCCGCCAGGACCCCCTCCTCAAACCATCTGCCCAGCGCTGCCTAACGGAAGTGCTCAAGGATAAGCAGCGAGAGGGGCAACTGCGTCAGGAAGTCGCCGCCGCCCTGGGGAACTTGGGGTTCGGTGCCGAGGAGCTGATCAGCCTGCTGTCTGACCCTACCGAACATGCTCAGTTGCGTTGCTGTGCCGCCGAAACCCTGGGCAAACTTAAGGCAGGACAACCAGAACTTTTGAACGTGCTGGCCGCGAAGGATCACCCCCTATCCCTGCGCCAGGGGTCCGCCCGCGCCCTCAGCCTGATCGGTGCCCCCAGCGACGAAGCGGTGTCGATGCTGGTGGTTACCCTACCGACGGGGGGGGAGGTAAAATCTATCCCGGTCAGGCGCGAGCCCCTCACCGACCAGCTTAGCCTCGATCTGGTGGAAATTCCGGCGGGGGAGTTTGACATGGGCTCCCCTGAGCAGGAGGAAGGCCGAAATTGGTACGCTACGGCCTATCCAGACACCGAAGGCTTGAACGTAGAAGGCCAACACCGGGTCAGCCTGCCCGCCTTTTACCTGGGCCAGCACCCCGTCACCCAGGCCCAATGGCGAGCCGTCGCCCACCTACCCGCGATTAACTATGAACTCAACCCAGACCCGGCCCACTTTAAGGGAGACCATCGCCCGGTGGAGCAGGTGAGCTGGTATGAGGCGGTGGAGTTTTGCCATCGCCTTTCTCGACACACCGACAAGCTCTACCGACTGCCCAGCGAAGCAGAATGGGAATACGCCTGCCGGGCGGGCAGCACCACCCCCTTTTATTTTGGCGAGACTATCACCCCTGAGCTGGCCAACTACGACGGCAGCTACCGCTACGGCCCTGGCCAGCCAGGGGAGTATCGCGCCCAGACGACCCCGGTGGGAAGCTTTGGCGTCAACCCCTGGGGCCTGGCGGATATGCACGGCAATGTTTACGAGTGGTGCGAGGATCACTGGCACCTCAGCTACGACGGTGCCCCCAGGGATGGCAGCGCCTGGGTCACCGGTGGCGATGACCGCTATCGCCTGGTGCGGGGCGGGTCCTGGTTTAACTATCCGGTGAGCTGTCGCTCGGCCGACCGCCCTCGCAACCTTCCGAATGCTCGAAACGGTAGCGTCGGTTTTCGGGTGGTGTGTGCGCCGCCTGGGCTCCTGTAGCCCTTTACCCTTTTGCATTTTTGCCCTTTGCCCGGGTTCGATCACGCGCGTAGCGCGTTAAAAATTTTTTTTTCAGCCCTGGCCGGTGGGCAGGGCCCATTACCCCCTGTCCCCTGATTACTGACTTACAATAATATCCATCGAGCGCCAAGCCGGTGTGATGGTTCCCCAACCCCTGAAAGCGACGTTGCCCAGCACAGAGGAGCTACCCTGCTCTGACGATACCCCGGTGGATAACGAGGATCAGAACCTACTGCCCAATTTACTGCTATTTGCCCTGACGTTGCTGTGGGCAGAGCGGTTGGATTGGTTCTTTGGGGTGGATATGGCGGTGTACCACACCACCGGGGTCAGCCCTAAGGTGCCGGTGGTGCCGGATGCCTTTTTGAGTCTGGGGGTGGAGCGCAAGAAACGGGGCAAGTCTCGCCGTAGCTATGCCACCTGGGAAGAAAATGATCAGGTTCCGATCTGGGTGTTGGAGATGGTGTCCCACCGTCCCAACGGGGAGTACGACGAAAAACTAGACCTCTACGCCTGCCTGGGCGTAGCTTACTATGTGGTCTATAACCCTGAGTTTTGGCAACGAGACCGCCATCAACCCTTTGAGGTGTACAGGCTGGAGGGGCAGACCTACCGGTTGCAGATTGGTGAACCCTACTGGATGCCGGAGGTCGGCCTGGGGATTGGCCGGGGTCAGCAGGTGATGGGGGGCATCGAGCAGGAGATGTTGCTCTGGTATGACTCCCAGGGCCAGGCCTACCCCCTGCCGGATGCGGTGATTCGAGAGATGCAGACCCAACTGATGGCAGAACGGCAACGAGCCGAGGCAGAACGGCAACGGGCGGAGCAGGCGGAGCAAAAGGCTAACCGTTTAGCTCAACGGTTACGGCAGTTGGGCATTGACCCCGAGCAGGTTTGAGGCATTGGCCCCAGGCACTGGCAGAGCAAGGGGCGATCAGCTCTCCGGGGCAAGGGGCTCCGCCAGGGCTTCCGTGGTGGTGAGGTTGAGGAAGACCTCCTCCAGGCTGGCCTGCTGCCGACGCAGTTCGTGGAGTTGCAGACCCGCGTTGACGATGGCGTTGGCCAGCCTGGGGCCCAGGTGGGGATCGACGCCGCCCCACACCCGCAGCCGGTAGGGGCGGCGATCGCCCGACTGTAGAGCCACCTCCCGCACCGCCGGCAACCGGCGCAGCAGGGCCAGGGCCTCGCTCGGGTCACCTTCGATCTCCAGGTCGTAGACCCCTTCACCGGCCAGGCGGCTGGTCAGGTTAGCGGGGGTGTCGGTGGCCACAATCTTGCCCCGGTTGATAATGGTGATGCGATCGCAGGTCATGCTCACCTCAGGCAAAATGTGGGTGGAGAGAATAATGGTGTGGCTACCCGCCAGACTCTTGATCAACTGCCGCACCTCGTTAATCTGGCGAGGGTCTAACCCTACGGTGGGCTCATCCAAAATGATCACCGGTGGATCGTGGATAATGGCCTGGGCAATCCCCACCCGCTGCCGGTACCCCTTCGATAGCTTGCGAATCAGCACCCGACGCTTATCGATCAAGCCACAGCGCTCCATGGAAATCTCCGCCCGGGGTTGGCGCTGGGGGGCGGGCAGCCCCTTGATCTGGGCCACAAAGTTGAGGTAGCCCGCCACCGTCATATCGGGGTAGAGGGGGGGCGACTCGGGCAGGTAGCCAATCCGCTGGCGCACCGCCATGGAGTCGCTGTGCACATCGTAGCCAGCGATTCGGGCGGTGCCCTGGGAGGCTGGCAGGTAACCCGCCAAAATCCGCATGGTGGTGGTTTTCCCCGCCCCGTTCGGCCCCAAAAAGCCGAGGATTTCCCCTGGCTGGGCGGTAAAGCTGACATCCTCAAGGGCGGTGGTGGAACCGTAGCGTTTGCTCAGGTGCTCAACTTCAATCATGGCTGCAGATCACCAATGGGGTCGCGGTTTCTTACTTTACTTAGGATTCCGACAAATGGAAAGGGGCTGGAAGGAGCGGTCGCTGATCAGCATAATGGTCTTACAGTGGATGATGGTGCGCCACGCCAGGGCGATAGTCACGGTCCATGGCATGGATGGATATGGATAAAGATCGCCATCCTTACAAATGATTCACATAGCGATGCAATTTAGTTAAAGCATTAGCAAAATAGGGGCAGATCACAAACACTCGGAATTATCTTCAGTAAGGTTTAAATAGGTATAACAGGAACACTAATTCATCATTTAGACTGCGGTCAGAATTTTTGGCTACAGTGATGTTTTTTGGCCTCCTGGGTGATTTAGACCTGACTCAGTAACTGGGCCACTCCGGTGGATAGCGGTTAGGCAGAGTCCCTACCTTCAACATCTAAATTTATTTGTCGGAATAAAGTAATAAAGTCTATGGCCATCTCTCAATCTCGAACCACCCAACTCAAAACGGCCTCTGGAAATCTAACTGCCAATTCCAGTGACTTCAGTCTAAGGAAGCGCCTCCCCGGCTTCACCGCTGAGCCATCCATGACCTTTGCCCATCCCACCCGCCTAGCCGATCTATACACCCCTGAGGCGGAGTGCATTTATCTGCCTGAGCGGCATTACCCCGAGGTCACTATAGAAATCACCGTCAAAACCGGTGACATCGGTGAACGCCCCTGCAACACCGTTAAGGCCAAGGTTTACCAGGGTTTACGTCGAGCCCTCAACCAAATCTCCCGTCTCGACCGGAGCGGCCAGTTTATCTTTGATGCCCGGTTTGATACTGATAAGAATGTTGCCCATGCGATCGATCACATCGCCTTCCCGGTGTTGTTTGCCCAGCGAGCCCTATCGGAGCATCTGGGGCAAGCCATTACGATTCATGTGATTTTGCGGGAAAAACCCATTAGCCTGGCCACACGGGTCTACGAAGCTCTCGGGATTCCGATGATTTGCACCGATGACATCGTCCACGGCAATATTGTTACCATTTCCAGCCATGAAATTTACCCTGCGATCCCGGAGCTGACCAACATTGACCTGGGTGAGCCCAGTCAGCCCACCCCAGAGCGGATTTTTGTCCCCCGGCGCGGTGACCGAGGCATTGTCAATAATAGTGAAATTGTTGACTTTCTGGAGCGAGAAGGGTTCGTTACCTGCTATTTCGAAGACTATACCCCCTGTCAACAATGGACCCTGATGCGCCATGCCAAGGCAATGGTGATGGTCCATGGTGCAGCCTGTGCTCACATGGCTTTTAACCGGGTGGGTTTAGAGGGTGCCGGTCCAGGTCCCCGCATCCTGGAAATTTTCTCCCCCTACTTCGTGCTGCGAGGCCGCCGTTACCTGGCTCCCCTGATGAACGGCAAATGGTGCGCGGTGCGGGGCCAAATTACCCCACAGGCGATCCAGGCCATTGACTTCACCAATTGGGGAGGTAACCTATCGCCCCTGCTCAGTCCCATCAAGAGCCCCTTCCGTGTGGATGTGGGCACCGTGGCCATGGGTCTGGACTACCTGAAGATCTAGGGGGTGAGGGCTCGCCCCTCTAGGGACAAGCTAGGGCCATACCCCACCAGGTATAGCCGTTGCCAGTCCGGTTATGGCAAGACGGCATGGGCTGATACCTACAGCGTCGCTCAGTGTCTTGAGCTAAATGGCTACTATTAAATGGAAAGGGGTTAGGGTGTTTGATGCAGGCCGTCTTGTCATTAGCCCTTTGAATGAGCATCGCGGGGCACCAGAGGTAGGGGATTGGGCCTCCCTTCAGTTTACCCTTGACAACAGGGGCAATAGTGGGCCGATCTCCCGGCCAGCTTCAAACGCCGAATGGGGGATTGGCAAACCCGACAGGGCAGGTCCTCCCGATCGTAGACCCAGGCCACACCGCCATAGTTGCCGTTGATGCCATAAATATCCCGGTAGTCGCTGAAGCTGGTGCCGCCCGACTCAATACTGGCGGTTAGCACCTGTTGGATAGCCCCATGCAGTCGGGTTAAACAGGGTAACCCTAGACCCTGGCTGGCGGTGGTGGGGCGAATGCCACTCAGAAATAGGGCTTCGTCCGCATAGATGTTACCCAGGCCGGCTACCAGGCGCTGATCCAGTAGGGCGTTTTTAATCGGTCGCTGACTAGCCTGCAGCCGTTGTGCGAGGTAACCAGCGGTAAATTCCGGAGCAAAGGGCTCTGGCCCCAGTCTTTGCAAACCCGTGATCACCGCCTGGGGAGGCTGACCCGGGGGCACCCACCAGAGACGCCCAAAGGTGCGCTGGTCTAGAAACCGAAGCTCGCGATCGCCCTCTAGAAAAAGCCGCACCCGGCAGTGGGAACTAACCGGTGTAGCTGGATCTAACCAGAGCAACTGACCCGTCATCCGCAGATGTACCCCCAGATAACCGGCCGCCTCACCGCCCCCCCGCACCAGCTCCGCCAGCAGATACTTACCCCGTCGCTGCCAGCCGTGAAAGGCTACTCCCCCCATGCCCTGCCAAAAGTCGGCAGGACTTTCAGGGAAGGCCAGGCTGCGGGCCAGCAGTAATTCACCCCCCTGAATTGTTCGATGTAGGGTGACCCGGTTTAACCCCCGGCAAACGGTTTCAACCTCAGGTAACTCAGGCACGGTCAGTTCAATCTGATTCAGGGGTGTTGGGTTCCACCTTAGCCTTACCGGCCGCCTTAGGGGACCGCCTACTGCTAGAAGCCTTGCTAGCGGCAGCGGTTTTAGTGGTACCACTGGCCTTGGTCCTACGGGCAGCAGTACCGCCGCCCACCTTAGGGCTCCGCCCCGATTTAGAGGCCCCGGAGGCGGCACCGGCTTTGCCCTTTTTAGCCTTAGCTCCAATCCAATCCAGGGCTTGTTCCAGGGTAATGGCTTCGATCTCGACCCCTTCAGGGACCGAGGCATTCACCTTGCCATGTTTAACGTAGAGACCGTAGGGGCCATTAAACACGGCAATAACTTCCCCATCCTCCGGGTGCGCCCCCAACTCCTTCAGGGGATCTACCTTGCGGCGACCACGGCCAGTCTTGGGTTGGGCCAGTAACTCCAGCGCCCGTTCCAGACTAATGGTGAGAACATCATCCTCCCCCTTGAGGGAACGGTAATCTCGTCCCTCCTTACCCTGATCGTGCACGACGTAGGGTCCAAACCGCCCCTGGCTGGCTTTGATCGGTGCGCCGGTCTCCGGGTGAACCCCCAACAGTCGGGGTAGCCGCAACAGCCCCACCGCCGTCTCCAGGGTGAGTTGGTCGGGGGATAACCCCTTGGGTAAGGAGGCTCGCTTGGGATTGGGATTCTCCTCCGTGTTATCCCCCAACTGCACGTAGGGACCGTAGGGTCCAATTCGCAGGTAGATAGGCTCGCCGGTATCGGGGTGCAGCCCCACCTGATCGGGGCCTTCTACCTTTTGCTTAATGATGCGTTCGATCTGGTCTTCGTCTAAATCGGCGGGGGGCACGTCTACGGGAATGGACGCCCGCACCGGTTCGCCCTCGGTGTCCAGCTCTATATAGGGGCCATAGCGGCCAATCCGCACCTTAGCCGCCAGGTCGTTGAGCAAAACCGTGCGGGCAGCGGTGGCATCAATTTCCGTTTCCCGGACGTGAACCTGCTGCTCTAGTCCCTGCTCTCCACCATAGAAGGTCTTCAGGTAGGGTAACCAGTCCACTTCACCGGTGGAGATCTCATCCAGGGTTTGCTCCATGCGGGCGGTAAACTGGACATCGACCAAGTCTGGGAAATTCTGCTCCAGCAGGGCGGTGACCGCAAAGGCCGTGAAGGTGGGAATTAGGCTGTTGTTGACTAGCCGGACGTAGCCACGATCAATGATGGTGCCAATTACCGTAGCGTAGGTGCTGGGCCGACCAATCCCTTCGCTCTCTAAGACCTTTACCAGGGTAGCTTCGGTGTAGCGGGCCGGGGGTTGGGTTTCGTGGCCGATCGCCTCTAATTGGGAGCAGGCCAGGGCATCACCGGTGGCCAGGGGGGGCAGCAGCACCTCCTGGTCCTCCAGGGCCGCCTCCGGATCGTCGGACCCTTCCACGTAGGCCCGGAAGAAACCGGGGAAATCAATGCGCTTGCCGGTGGCCCGAAACACCGCATCCTCCACCTCAATGGAGGCAGTGATATGGGTTTGGCGGGCCTCCGCCATCTGGCTGGCTACGGTGCGTTTCCAGATCAGATCGTAGAGGGCCGCCTCCCGACCGGTCAAACCGGTTTCCTGGGGCGTCCTGAAGGTGCTGCCTGCTGGCCGAATGGCTTCGTGGGCCTCCTGGGCGCCCTTACTTTTAGTGGCGTACTGCCGGGGCTTGGGGCTCAGGTAGGCGTTGCCATAGCGAGACTCTACACAGGCTCGAGCGGCGGCGATCGCCTGCTCTGAGAGGTGCACCGAGTCAGTCCGCATATAGGTGATGTACCCCTGCTCGTAGAGGTTCTGGGCAACCCGCATGGTATCTCGAGCCGATAGGCGTAACTTGCGGTTGGCCTCCTGTTGCAGGGTGGAGGTCGTAAAGGGAGGAGCGGGCTTACGGGTGGAGGGGCGTTCCTCCAGGCCACTTACCGTCCAGACCGCCGAATGCAATTGAGCCTGGAGTTCCTGGGCACAAGTTTCATCCAGTAGCACCACCTGACGGCCCTGGGCAATGTGCCCCGTCGCCTCGTCAAAGTCACCGCCGTTGGCTAGTCGGGTACCCCCCAAGCTATGCAACCTGGCCTCAAAGGCTGATTGATCCTTCAGCAGGGTAGCCTTTAAATCCCAATAGGACCCCCGCCGGAAGGCCCGTCGCTCCTTCTCCCGATTTACCACCAATTTCACCGCCACCGACTGTACCCGACCCGCCGACAGGCCGCCAGCAATTTTCTTCCACAGTAGGGGCGATAGGGTATAGCCCACCAGGCGATCCAGGATGCGGCGGGTTTCCTGGGCGTGGACTAGTTGGTCATCAATGGTGCGACAGTTCTGCAAAGCAGCCTGAATGGCCTCCTGGGTGATTTCGTGGAACACCATGCGTTTGGTGGGCACCTTGGGATTTAAGACCTGGAGCAGATGCCAGCTAATACTTTCCCCTTCCCGGTCTTCATCCGTAGCCAGCACCAGTTCATCCGCCTGCTTGAGGGCATCCTTAAGGGTTTTCACCACTTTCTTTTTATCGCCGGGAATGATGTAGAGAGGGGCAAAGTCTGCCTCTGGGTTAACCCCTAGCTGAGCCCATTTTTCCCCTTTCACGCTGGGGGGGATTTCACTGGCGGAACGGGGCAAATCTCGCACATGGCCCATGGAGGCTTCGACCCGATAACCCCTTGGTAGGTAATTACGGATAGTTTTAGCTTTAGTGGGAGATTCAACAATAACAAGGGTTGACATAGGGCGATAATTACCGACGCTCTAGCAATGGTTTAGCATTAAAAATAACGTTATGAAATGATTCCCCTCGGAATAGATCTATTTAACCCATTACCGGCGGACAGGCAATCACCAGCTACGTGATCAATTTACTGCACGGCCAGGCCTCAAAGACACTGCCACTGCTAAGAAACTTAACTATTCAGGGGGGTGGCGGGAGAAACTTAAACAATTCTTTAAAAATCTGGCTTCCCAGGTTGCTCTGGGGATAGGGTTCTCTTCCTCAGTGTCTCCCCCCATATCCAGAACCTCGCCAAGGCGCTAGTATGCGTGGTATAGCTTTATTAAGCTGTCAATTAAGTTTGGATTCGGCCTGAATTTGCCCCTGTCAACCTCGAGGAAAAGCAACGATGGACTTTGCTAGCCTTGCCTCCCAGTTAAATGCTGGCACCATAGCCCCGGAGGGGGTGCTCGTCCTGACTATTTTAGTGATTTTAGTGGGTGACCTGATTCAGGGGCGATTCTCCTCAGCCTGGACTCCCTATGCGGCCATCCTGGGCTGTTTAGCAGCGGTGGCAGTCCTGGCCTGGCAATGGGGATCAGCGGATCCTGTTGGCTTCCTGGGGGCCTTTAATGCCGATAACCTGGCCATTGTGTTCCGGGGCATCATTGCCCTATCGGCGGCGGTGACCGTGCCCATGGCCATTCGCTATGTGGAGCAGTCTGGTACTGCCCTGGCGGAGTTTCTGGTGATTCTGCTGACCGCTACCCTGGGGGGTATGTTCCTGGCGGGGGCCAGTGAGCTGGTGATGATTTTTGTTGCCCTGGAAACCCTGAGTATTTCCTCTTATTTGCTGACGGGCTACATGAAGCGAGACCCCCGCTCCAACGAAGCGGCCCTTAAGTATTTGTTAATTGGTGCCGCCAGTTCGGCGATTTTTCTCTATGGGTCCTCCCTACTCTACGGTCTGTCCGGGGGGGAAACCCGGTTAGCGGCGATCGCCGCTAACCTCTCCGCTGAGGGGGGCGAAGCCCCCATTGGTCTGGTGGTGGCCCTGGTCTTTGTGATTGCGGGTATTGCCTTTAAGGTTGCCGCCGTGCCCTTTCACCAGTGGACCCCCGATGTTTATGAGGGCTCCCCCACCCCAGTGGTAGCCTTTCTATCCGTAGGCTCTAAGACCGCCGGTTTTGCCCTGGCTATCCGCCTGCTGGTGGCGGCCTTCCCCCTGGTTTCAGAGCAATGGCACTTCGTCTTTACTGCCCTGGCGGTGCTTAGCATGGTGCTGGGCAACGTGGTAGCCCTGGCCCAAACCAGCATGAAACGGTTACTAGCCTACTCCTCCATTGGCCAGGCAGGCTTCTTGATGATTGGGCTGGTGGTGGGTACCGACGCCGGCTATGCCAGTATGATTTATTACCTGCTGGTCTATTTATTTATGAACCTGGGGGGCTTTATCTGTGTGATTCTTTTTACCCTGCGCACCGGTACCGATCAGATCAGCGAGTACAGCGGTCTCTACCAAAAGGACCCGCTGTTGACCCTGGCCCTAAGTATTTGCCTGCTCTCCCTGGGGGGTATTCCACCCCTGGCGGGCTTCTTCGGGAAAATCTATATCTTCTGGGCTGGCTGGCAGGCGGGGGCCTACGGCCTGGTGTTAGTGGGGTTAGTCACCAGTGTAATCTCCATCTATTACTACATTCGCGTGGTGAAGATGATGGTGGTTAAGGAGCCCCAGGAAATGTCTGACGCCGTGAAGAATTATCCTGCCCCCCGTTGGGATCTACCGGGCCTGCGGCCTCTGCAGGTGACCCTGGTGTTGATGGTGGTGGCCACCTCCCTGGCTGGTATCCTCTCCAACCCTTTGTTTACCCTGGCTAATGACGCTGTGGTGCGGACTCCCCTTTTAAATCCTGCCCTGGTCAGTCAGTTGTCGCCAGACCCCGCGCTCAGCCTTGCCCTGGTGGACGGGACAGACTGATGGCCGATGGCTGAGTTCCTTTGCCTTTGCCATTGAATGGAAACCGAGCGTTGTGATGCCCTGCTGGTGGGCGGTGGGATTATGGGAGCCACCCTGGCTACCCTACTGTGGCAGGTGGATCCTAGTCTCAAGGTGGTACTCGTAGAGCGGCTGATGGACCTGGCCGCAGAGAGTACCGCCGCTATGAATAACGCCGGCACTGGCCATGCCGCTAATTGTGAACTCAATTATACGCTGGTGACCAAAGATGGCTCCCTAGCTATTGACCAAGCCCTGGCGATTAATATTGCCTTTGAACACAGCCTGGAGTTTTGGAGCGGGTTAGCGGAACAGGGCCTGCTGCCTGAGCCAGCCCGCTTTATTCGACCGGTGCCCCACATCAGTTTTGTGTGGGGAGAAGATAACGTCGCCTTCCTGCGGCGTCGTTATCAGCTACTCAGCGCCCTGCCCCAGTTTGCTGATATGGTCTGGGGGCAGGATCGGTCCCAGTTACAGGACTGGATGCCTCTGGTGATGCAGGGCCGCCCCCAGGATCAACCCCTGGCCGCTACCCGGGTGGAGCGGGGCACCGATATCAACTTCGGTACCCTTAGTCGCCTATTGCTGGAGGGCCTGGAGCAGCAAGGCCTCAATCTGTTACGGGGTTGGCAGGTAGTTGACCTCAGGCGTCCAACTCAGGGGGTAGACCGTGAATGGTTGGTGGAGGCTCACAGTGCCACAGGTGAGGGTATCACTTTCCAGACCCCCTTTGTGTTTCTGGGGGCCGGCGGCGGGACCCTACCCCTGTTACAGCGATCGGGAATTCCTCAGGCCCGTCTCTATGCTGCTTTCCCGGTGAGTGGGCAGTGGCTGGTTTGCCACAATCCCCAGGTGATTACCGCCCACCATGCTAAGGTCTACGGTAAAGCCGCCCTGGGGGCGCCGCCGATCTCCGTGCCCCACCTGGATAGTCGCTGGATCGAGGGCCGTCAAGCCCTGCTGTTTGGTCCCTACGCTGGCTTCAGCAGCCGTTTTTTAAAGCAGGGCTCCGGTTGGGATTGGCCCCATTCCATGCGCCCTGGCAATCTGCTACCTACCCTACAGGTGGGCCTTGAGAACTTCCACCTGGTGCGCTATTTGGTGCGTCAGGTGGTCCAATCTATGGATCAGCGCCTGGCCAGCCTGCGCCAATTTGTTCCTGAGGCTGACGCTGCTGATTGGGATTTGGCGGTGGCCGGTCAACGGGTGCAAATTATTAAAAACGTCAACGGCCACGGTCAACTGCGCATGGGCACTGAAGTGGTCAGTAGTCAAGACGGATCTCTGGTGGCCCTACTGGGGGCTTCGCCAGGGGCCTCGACCGCGGTGGATATCATGCTGGAGGTGCTACAGCGCCACTTTCCTGATGCCCTGGCTACCCCAGCCTGGCAACGACGACTCCGCCAACTGCTCCCGTCCTGGGGAAAGAATCTGGGCCAAAATCCTGAACAGCTGGCTAGTTGTCGTCAACGCCACAATAGGATTTTGGGGTTATATAGCGGTTCCTGAACCTATGAGACACACCTAAATTAGGAAAAACCTTCCAGCTAATAGCTTGGGAAGATGAATCTGTACTTTATCGGAGTAAGAACCGCTATAGCTCTAGAAATTTGACTCAACCCCTCCGATTGGGAAGGGGTTGGGTAAGGTCCAACCTGCTGAAAAGAGTATTTGGCCTAAGTAGAAACTGATACAACTCATGGGATTTTAGTTGTTTAGTGATTCTAATCCCTGCATTTCCAGTCCTGACGGGGTTGCTAGAGGGGTGGGCAGGTTCTTTCCCTGAATTAGCACTAAGAAGTTGCCCAGGCCCAGGGGGCTGATTAACTGTTGTAGATGATCGCGATGGTGCAGCAGGGCGGCGATGGCGTCGGGCTCAACGGCTCCGATCTGTCCCAGGGCACTGAGCCGATCGCCCAGCCCCAGGGCCATCAAAAACAGGGCCTGCTGGGTAAGGCCCAGGCTGGTGAGGCCACAGCGATCGCCCTGCCGTTCCAGGGCAGTGAAATTGACATGGGCGGTGATATCCTGCTGGCCCAGGTAACGGTAGGGGTCATTGTGGTGGCGGTGCTGGTGGTAACACTGCAGGGTGCCCTGGCTACGGCGGGGGCTGTGGTAGCGGCTAGCGGGATAGCCATAGTCAATGGTGAGGATGTAGCCCCGCCCTAACGTGTGGGCCAGGGTTTGCAGCCAGTCCAGGGCGGCCAGGTTAACCTCGGTACGGTAGCCCAGGGGGTAGGGGGGATGGGTGAGATCGATGTCCACCAGGGCAAAGTAGTCCTGCATGCGCGGGGTGGACAGGGGCCCGGTGACCTCCCTAAGCTCGCCTGCGGCGGTCAGGGTGACGTAAACCTCCTCCAGACCCGCCGCGGTGAGCACCACCTGGTGTACCGGCAGGGCATCCACCAATTCGTTGGAGAAAAAGCCGCCGACGATGGCATTATCCCCCAGTTGATCCAACTGGGACCAGGATACCCGATCGCCCCAGGGTTGTAGGCGTTGCCGTTGGGTTTCGATCAGCCCCTCGGATCGTTCCACAATGATGTACTGCAGAGCGGCAAAACACTCCCCGTGATGACGCTGCAGGTGGCTGAGCAAATCCGCCGCTAACACCCCCTGACCGGCCCCCACCTCCACCAGCTGAAAGGGGTGGGGACAGCCCAGGTGGCGCCACCACTCTACCCATTGATCGCCGATCAGTTCACTAAAGTCCCGGGCCAGGTGGGGGGAGGTGAGGAAGTCTCCCGCCAGACCAATTGGCGCCTGGGGACGGCTGTAATAGCCGTGCTGGGGATGGTAAAGGACCTGTTCCATGAAGTCGGCAAAGGTGATCCGCTGCTGGGGAGATCGCTGCAGGCGATCGCGCAAAACCTCATGGAGGGGGGACATCGGGGCCATCACACAAACCTCACCAGGGGAAAATACCCATCCAGCCTGACCCCTAAAGCATCTTATCCAGGCCGTAGATTAGGGACTTGAGGGCCATCACCCGGCGGACACAGAGCAGCACCCCGGGCATAAAACTGGCCCGATCGCTGGTGTCATGGCGCAGGGTATAGAGCTGACCCGGGGCGCCAAACAACACCTCCTGGTGGGCAATCAGCCCGGGCAGGCGCACGCTGTGGATGGGAATGCCGGCGGCGGTAGGGCCGCCCCGGGCCCCAGGGATCGTTTCCGTTTCCTTGACCAGGGGGGGGTTAAAGCTAGAACGAGTGGCCGCCAGCAGCTCCGCCGTCTGGAGGGCGGTGCCGCTGGGGGCATCGGCCTTCTGGTTGTGGTGTAGTTCAATGATTTCCACATGGTCAAAATACTGGGCCGCCTGCTGGGCCGCCTGCTGCATCAGCACCACCCCAATCGAGAAGTTGGGCACCACCAGGCAACCAATGCTAGCCTTCTCGGCAAACTCCGCCAGGTCCTGGATTTGGGCTGTACTGAGGCCCGTGGTACCCACCACTGGCCTCACCCCGTAGGCGATCGCCGCCCGCACCGATTCATAGACACTAGCGGGGTGGGTAAAATCTACCATCACCGCCAACCCCTGACTCTGGGCCATCACCAGGGTGGCCTCCAGGTCGGTCATGACTGGCACCTCCAGGGGTTGGTAGCCGATCAGCTCACCGATATCCTGCCCCATCAAATCGGGGTTCTTATCGATCGCCCCCACCAGGGTCATATCCTCCGCCTGGGCCACGGCCTTGATCACCTCCCGGCCCATCTTGCCGCAGGCGCCATTCACCACCACTGGAATCCTAGCTTGATCGGTTGTCATGCTCATGTCAGGTTGGTTGAGGATAGGGGGTGATCAGATTAGCCCGGAGCTGGCGGTCAAGCTCCAGGTTCCCTAGGGTTAGGGAAACCGATAGCCTGCGTCCGGCAGCACTAGGCCCCCGGCAGCCGACTTTCGATGGACTTAAGGTACTCGGTATTGACCCCTGACTCCCGGGGCAGGGCAATTTTGCCGGTCCGGGCGATTTCCCGCAGGCCAAACCGATTCAGCACCTGGACAATGGCCACCATTTTGCCCGGATCCCCCACCACCTCCAGGGTGAGGGAATCTTCGGAAACATCCACCACCCGGGCCCGGAAAATTTGAGCCAGCTCAATCACCTCCGATCGATTGAGGCTGGTGGCATTCACCTTAAGCAGCATCAGCTCCCGCTCCACGCAGGGAATATAGGTGAGGTCCTGCACCTTAATTACGTTAATTAACTTGTACAGTTGCTTGGTGAGTTGCTCAATCACCTGCTCATCCCCAGGGACCACCATGGTGATGCGGGAAATGCCGGATTTCTCCGCTGGCCCCACCGCCAGGCTTTCAATATTGAAGCCCCGCCGGGCAAATAGCCCAGCGATGCGGGTCAGCACCCCCGCCTCATCCTCCACCAACACTGAGAGGGTGTGTTTAAGGGTCTGGGGAACGGTGGGGGGTAGGGGGGAGAGGGTGGTGCTATTAACCATCAGCCAGCACGAATCGTTTTAGAAAGAATTGTAGTCTTTTATCATAGCCTGGAATCGAGGCTAGGAAAGGGGCGAACTGGCGATCGCCAATGGCTATAATGCTGAAGTTAGCAAGCCCCGACCGCAGGGGTTGCCCTGCCCCCCGACCTTGACCTATGACCGTTGTTTTATACAACACCCTGAGCCGCCGTAAGGAACCCCTGCAGACCCTGGAGCCGGACCAGGTAACAATCTATTGCTGCGGCGTGACGGTCTACGACTACTGCCACCTGGGCCATGCCCGTTGCTACGTGATCTGGGATACGGTGCGCCGCTACCTGGGCTGGCGGGGCTACCGGGTCTACTACGTGCAAAACTTCACCGACATTGACGATAAAATCCTCAATCGGGCCAAAACTGAGCATATCGCCATGGCCACCGTGGCGGAGCGCTACACGGCGGCCTACTTTGAGGACATGGCCCGGTTGAATATTCTGGAGGCGGATGCCTATACCTACGCCACCCAAACCCTGGATGGCATTCAGCGCTTGATTGGCGAACTGGAGCAAAAGGGCTACGCCTACCCGGCGGCGGGGGATGTTTACTACGCCGTCCGTCAATTTACCGACTATGGCAAACTCTCGGGTCGTAAACTGGAGGACCTGCGGGTGGGGGCCAGCGGTCGGGTCAACACCACCGACTCGATCAAACGGGATCCCCTGGACTTTGCCCTCTGGAAGGCGGCCAAACCCGGTGAACCCTCCTGGTCTTCCCCCTGGGGGCCGGGGCGGCCCGGCTGGCACATTGAGTGCTCCGCCATGATCCGGGAACAACTGGGTAGCACCATCGATATTCACCTGGGGGGTAGCGATTTAATTTTTCCCCACCATGAAAACGAAATTGCCCAGTCGGAGGCGGCCACCGGGCAGCCCCTGGCCCGTTACTGGATGCACAATGGCATGGTGAATGTGGGGGGGGAGAAAATGTCCAAGTCCCTGGGCAACTTCACCACTATTCGCCAACTGTTAGATTCCCCCCAGGGGCCTGAACCCATGGCCCTACGGTTATTTTTGTTGCAGGGTCAGTATCGTAAGCCGGTGGACTTTACCCCTGAGGCCATGGTGGCGGCCCATAATAGCTGGCATACCCTGGAGGAGGGTCTGGGCTTTGGCCATCGCTTTGGCCCCCAACTGGGCTGGGCCCCGGCGGCGATCGCCGCCCCCAACCTGGCCATTGATCGCCAGAGTCCGGCGGTGCAAGCTTTTACCACAGCTATGGACGATGACTTTAATACGGCGGGGGGGCTGGCGGTGCTGTTCGACCTGGCTAAGGATCTGCGGCGGGCGGGCAATCTGATCCTCCACACCGGTGCCGCCGATACCGACGCTGCCAGCCTACAAAAGCAGTGGCAAACCCTGGTGAACCTGGCCCAGGCCCTGGGCTTAGAGGCTAATGCCAGTCCGCCAGTCGACACCGCCTCCACCCTGGCGGATCATGACATTGAGGCGCTGTTGGAACAGCGACGGCAGGCCCGGGCAGCGAAGGATTTTGCAGCGAGCGATCGCATCCGCGACCAACTCCAGACCGCCGGGATTACCCTGATCGATAAACCCGGCGGCATCACCGAGTGGCATCGCTAGATCAGGGCCAGCCAGTCTAACAGTAGAGGATTCACCAGCTCCGGTCGCTCATCGTGGGGGCAGTGGCCGGTGTTGGCAATGCTATGGAAGGTGACGGGTGGGTTGCGGTCTCCATTTTGGGACAGCTGGCGATAGATTGCCGCCCCCTGAATCGGTGTCCAGGGGTCATCCTCTCCCCAGATTACCAGCAGGGGCTGGGTAATGGTGGAGAGGAGTTGACTGGGCTGGGGCCCGGCGGGAGCGGTCAAAATTGACGCGAATACGGGTTGGGCGGTGGGACGAGCGGCGGGGGCGTAGATCATCTCCACCAGCTCCTCGGTAACGGCGCTGCGATCGCGGTAAACCTGCTGCAGGGAACGGCGAATGTTCTGGCGACGCCGCACCTGATTATAGACCAGGGGCCCAAATTGCGGGGAGCTGACTAAGCCAGTAAAGATCTCCATCACCCAACTCAGGGGTGGACGCAGCTCCTCGGGACGATGGTTAAGCCCACCAGCGCAGTTCAACACCGCACCGGCCTGGGCGGTGGTGGGGTGATTAGCCAGCATCATCAGGGTCAACAAACCACCAATGGAATTGCCCACGTAAATCGTGGGTGTCTGGATAAAGGCCTGCCAAAAGTCCTGCAGGAGCTCCTGCCAGAGCTCCAGGCTGTAGGCCAGGGAGGGCTGATCAGAGTCGCCGAAGCCCAGCAGGTCCAGGGCATAGACCCGATAGCCGGCCTGGGCCAGCACCGGAATATTTTTACGCCAGTGCCCCAGGGAGGCCCCAAAACCATGGATTAACACCAGGGGCTGCCCAGTTCCCTGGACGGTGTAGGCAATCTGATGGCCCCGCCAGGTCCAGATCTGTTTATTAAAGGTGACAAGGGGGAGTTGGGCAACCATGGGGCAAGTGTAACCTTTTATGAAGCTACTCCTATCATAGCTAACTTCCGGCCCCAGGGGCGAGTTAAGCCCCCCCCGGGATTACCCTGGCCAGCAACTCCCCCGGTAATCGGGAAAGCACCGTCTGTTGGGCCGCCATGCCCAATCGCTCAAAGGTAAGCTGCAGGTGACGAGCCACTGCCTGCCCCAAAATGTCTAGCTGGAGCGGTTGGTCCTGCCAGCCTGCGTAGGCCTGCAGGTAGTAGTCCAGCGATTCTTGTAGTGCCTCCTGGGAGTTGAGGGCAGGACTGCCGGACTGAACCTGGACTAGCTGGTCCTGGACCACTCCAGCACTGTGGTACGTAGCGGCCAGATCAAACCCCAGGGGGGTACCGGGGTCCTGCTGGAGAACCTGGTGAGCGGCCTGGAGAGCCATTTGGTAGGCCCCTAGGGCTTGGCCCAGAGTCTCTTGGTAGATCCGGGGCTGCTGGCTTTGGTGCTGGGCCAGGTCCCAGTAGGCGGTCCCCAGATTGTTTTGGGTAGCGGCGCAACCAGCAGGGTTGGTGCCCAAGGTACGGTAGGCCAGGGCTGACTGGTAGGCGGCGATGGCTTGCTCTAATAAAAATACAGATCGCTCGTACTGGGCCAGACTCCAGTAGGCAATGCCCAGATTGTTCTGAAGCATGGCGTAGTCCTGGGGGACGGTCTGGGGCGATCGCTGGTGCAGGGCCTCTTGATAGGCGGTAATGGCCTGGTGGAGATAGGGTTGGGGGCGATCATCCAGCTGGGCTAGGCGCCAGTAGGTGGACCCCAGACTATTTTGCAGGTCGGCGTAGTCAGCCGCCTCCTGAGGATTCGAGATATACTGCAAGGCCTGGTGAAAGGCCCGCACCGATTGCTGCAAAGCGGGTAAGGGGTCCTCAACATTGGCTAGCAGTCCGTACACCGTACCCAGGTTGGTGTACAGCCGCCTTAGATTAGGGGCCGGTACAGTCCCCTGGGCCCCCGCCAAGGCCTGGCGGTAGGCCGCCACACTACGGTTTAGCCAAAGGCTAACCACCTCCGGGTGATGTTTTAATTGGCCATGAAGCCAGTAAAGGCTGGCCAGGTCATTGAGGGCATCGCACCAGTCTAGTTCCCCCTCCGATAGACCCGGCATCGCCCTATGGTAGAGGGAAATCCCAAAGTCGAGGGTGGTGGTGGTTGTAGCACCGGATTCTACTCGATCCCGACAGATCTGAGCAGCAGCCAGGTAGGCTCGCGCCCGGGTTAGGGGGCCAGCCTGGGCCTCCTCCAGCTCCTGTAGGTACTGGCTATAGCTGATCAGGGTCGCGTCCTGCAGGAGCTCTGGAGGCAAGGCTAGGGTGGATACCGACGGCTCAGACTGGGGGGCCGACTGCAGATCAGGGGTAAACTCCGCCGCCGAGGCCCTCCCCGACTCGGGAACGCTGACGGGGGTAGGATCGCCCACGAACTCGAACAGGCCACTGCGCGATCGCCAAAAGCCCGGCACTGATTGGCGAATTTTTCCCAGCCAGGGACGGGAAAGCCACACCAGCAGGCGACAGTCGAGCTGGGTGAGCAGTGCATCAACCTGGCTGAGGGAGGCCAGGAAACGGTTCTGAACTGTTAAGGACTGGCGAGCCAGGGCCTCAATCCCCAAAATTTGAAAGGTAGGAACCACCTGGCTAGAACTGGGCAGGGGCCGGTGTTGCTTTAGCCATATCAATATCTGGCGCACCAGGTCGGGCTGTTGATCATTTAGCTGGAGGGTCACCAGGGGAGATGACTGCCCATCCTTCAGATCCGCAGTTAGCCGCTGCACTAGCTGACTTTGCAGTTCACTATCGTCACACACCACCAACAGCAACTGTCGCCGCAGGCTCAGGTGCAGAACCTGGCGGAGATACTGGTAGGTTTCCTGGTTATGTCCCAAAAAAGTCTGGGTGGAGAGGGAAAGAACAGCGGCCACCATAGTTGATATGGGTACTATTTTAGTATGGTGCCCCAGAGGACCCTGCCGGGGATAAAGTTTCCCTGGCTTTGATTAGAACTTTACGACTATAGCCTCCAGACTGTTACATAGCCTAGAGGCTATAAATTTTCCTGGGGTAGGTTTTGAGCTGATCGAAGAGAATGCCCCTCAAAGACCCTAGGCCCGACGAACCTTGAGTCGCCCTTGGCTAGCCTTATTAACACTACCGCCAATACCAAAGCGACCTAAGCTTAACAGGCCTAGCCCCACAATTAAAAAGTTGCTGGCGATAACAATACTACTTTTGGTCACGCTATTTTTGGCATTTTCCGCGGCGGTGTAGGCCTGAGATTCGATGGACTTGAGGGCATTATCAAAGTCTTCGGGTTTAGCCTTAGCACTGACTTCAGGATTATTACGACTTTGTTCAATTTGGGTCTGCAATTGTTCAACCCGCTGGTCAATGTTAGCGGTGGCTTGATTTTGCACCTTGAACCCATCGGAGATCACCAGAACGCAGGTGAGCAAGTAGGCTACACCTAGCCCTAGGGCAGTATAGGAAAGGGGTTTGCGACGCAGTTGGCTTTCCCAACAACCATAGATCAGTAGGGCAATACCGAAGAGGAAGACAATGCTGCGATCGCCCACCTGCTGAAGTACACCAAATCGCCAACTGGCGCCGGAACCGGGGGGTAGGACCAAACCCAGAACATCCGCGATGAAGCTAACCACACAAATTAAGCCAACAATACGGGCGATCGTCTGACCGGCTGGACCACTATTGGGTTCTTGAAGCGTAGTGTTATTCATAGATAAAAACCTTAAGAGATAAACAGAATCAAGGGTGAACAACCTATATATAGCCTATGTAGCCACTAGTAGCTTAGGCTGGAACTTTAGATTTAGGACGTTTCTTAATCACGGCCATGACTGTATAGTAATAAACCGTAAACAGGACAGCTGAGAAAATTTGTGCTCCCCAGGTGCTATGCCAAAAATTGTAGGCCTCCTCTCCCCAGTAAATTGAGGCAATGGCCAGAAGCATAATCCTGGGTACGTTGAATATCATAGCCAGGACAATACCGACCGTCATCATGATCAACACCCTGTGCCACTTCTGGTTATAAATGATGCCCATGATCAAGCCCGTTGCCGCTATGGTCAAGGCCATACTAAACCCATTACAGGGCTCCCCAACCCCCACAAGACCATGGGGTGGGATGCGGATAAAAGTCGCATCGGCGATGGCAGGCTGACCGATCAGCCGCAGGGCGGCGGCGCTGACCTGGGTCATAACCCGCTCTAGCCAGGCGTCGGGGGTAAATACCCGCCAGACCGTACGGGCAAAAACCGCGGGCTGGGGATAGGCGGTCAACAGGGCCATCATCACCGGCAGGCGATACTTGACGAAAAAGCTAGGTCCCCAGGAGCTGACCGCAATCCCAGCCAGAATCACCATCCACACCATGGCCTGGGACCAAACGGCAAAGCGGCAAAAGGGAAATAAAAGTACGCCGCCAAAAATCATCAGGTAACCCATGGCCCGATCCGCTTCGGTGGGCTGGAGTTGGGCAATGGCCTGGCGATTGGTCCAGAGCTGGTAGAAGCCAACCGCCAAACAGCCCACCACCAAAGGAGCCCCTGCGGAGCCCTGGGCAGCCCGGGTAACTACCCGGGGAACCCAGACAATTAAATAAACCAAACCGGCTGTCAGCCCCAGCAAAACTATCCGACCATGCCAGCTAGACGAAGCCAAGCGCAAACTGGCCAAGCACCATTGGGTAAAACTGACGATATACTTCTTAATATTCATTAAATTTGCACTCCGATTCTCCGGACTAGCCAGGGCTACGCCCTCGCCTATGGTTTATGTAAAAAAAATCAGGAATTAATCCGTCGAATAGTGAACCCATGAACGTCCTAGCTCACTCAAGCTAGAGTACCCACAGCTACAGCTGGGGATATCAATATGGATAACCTAAATTGACTACTTAGGACTCATTATTCGAGGGATAGCGTCAACCCGCAAGGTTAAGCCTACATCTTTACGGCAATTCTATGGGAGACCAGGACCTTTATAAGGCCTAGTAAAGATACGGCAGGGGGCAGCCTAACCAGTATTAATCACAAATCGCAACAACTATCTCTACCCTAAGGGTGATCACCAAACCTACGCCCTGGGATGATTTGGCCTTTCCTAGTCAAAACCCTGGCTGAGGTTCCTCTGCCAGGGTTTTGACTAGGACGGATTGGGGGGCGACATCCCCCCAACCATGTCCTGGAATCTAAAGTTAGGCTTCAGACTCTTCGGCTTCACCCTGCTTTTTGCGCAGAGCCGCCACACCCATACCAATCAGGCCAGGCAGCAGAGCCGGCGTGGGCACGGGGGTAACGTTAAAGTTGGAGATGGTGGCGAAACCGGCACCACCGATATTGTCAGTGGTCAACACCCCGAAACCAAACTCCTCACCAGGGTTCACCAGGAAGGTGTAGCTGCCGGACTGTCCGTCTAGATCAGCAAGCAGGGTGAAGACATTGTTCACCACAACCCCAAAGGGATCAAAACCTCCATTCGGAAGGTCAAAGGTGCCGTAGCTATAGTTGAAGGACACGTAGCTTGCTATGCTGCCAGCCAGTTCGGTGAGATAATAGGTCTCCCCAGGGCCGGCAGGGACTTGGGGGTTGCTATTACTACCGACCAGGGTAACTGAGGTAGGGACGAGGGTTTCATCTACAAAACCACCTGAGTTTGCATTGGTGGCAGAACCCAGATTGATAACACTCCAGTAATCAGGAGCATAGTCCCCAGAAAAGCCAGCGGCGCTGGCGGGCTGTAAACCTACCATAGTTAAACTAGCGGCAAGCCCAGCGGACAGAGCAGTAGCTTTAAGTAAAGCTGATTTCATGACATCCTCTCAATTCAATAGTGGCTAAGGAAGCTATTATTGCGTAAACGGGGTTAACAGCTTAACATCTCCCTACCTTAACCTTCGACCAGAGATTATTCCGAATCCAAAGTAGGTAGAAAGCGTATCACAATCAAACCGCATGTCACAATTATTACTGTGGCTCCCCCGATCATCAAGGGCCTATGCGTAGCTTCACTGAAGCTTTACTAGTTTCTTTTTATACTCTTGATGTGCTTTGATCCGGGCTATTGATGCCTGTGGGGCTTTTTTTCGGGAAGATCTGGTGTGAAGTGCTTAGCACTAAAAGCCCGGAGATAGGCTAATTTCTCAATGACTGGCCGTAGGTTTACCGACGTCGTGGCCAGACTGGGTTTCGATCCGAATCAGTACGGGGGCGTCACCCCGGTGGACCCATTGTAAAGTGGCGATAAACTTGAAACTGTGGGCAGGCGCCACCCGGTCATTGTGATCGGCGGTGGTGACCAGGGTGGCGGGGTGGTGACCCCTGACTTCAGATTAGGCAGGGGGAGTAGCTGTAGAGGGCGGCAAATTCCTTTGGAGGGGTATCTGTAGCCCAAACCTGACCCAATTGGCTGACCTCACTCAAAAATGAGCCAACCGGCAGTAACTTACGTTCAATCTTTCGATTTGAGATGCTTCCCTCCCCTGCGGCTACCTAGCAAATGGGCGTACACGTAGGTAAATTCACCACCGAGGAAGAAAATCTGGCTGCTCAGGTAGATCCAGAGCATCAACACCATAAACCCACTAAACACCCCGTAGGACCGAAACCGACTACCGAGGCTAATGACGCTGTTACTGATTAACTGCTGCAAAATCAGCCATAGGCTGGCGGTAAAAAGAGCCCCGATCCAGATGTCTCGCCAGGCCACGTGGGTACGGGGTAGGACCTTGTAGAGCACCATGACCACCAGGGTTAGCATCAGGTAGGAACTGAGTAGCCGCAGCCAGGGTAACAACTGCACCTGGTCAATACTGGTTAACAGTCCCAAGCTATTCAAGATCTCAAGCCAGGGTAGCAGGGTATCGATCGCGATCGTTGATAGTAGGGACAAAAACACCAGTCCGGCTGAGCCAATCACCAGAAGAAAGGCTAGAAACCGTCGCCATAGGAAGGTGAAGGCGATCGCTCCAAAGCCCTGGCTAAAATACCCCTGGTTAAAGTAAGGATGGGAATGAACCTGCCAGATCTTATCAAAAGCGCGGCTGAGGGCGCCAAAAAAGCCACTGGCGGTAAACAATAAAATGGCAAAGCCGATAATACCGGCCCCAGTACTGGCGGTATGGAACTGGGTTAGGGTGCTTTTGACAATGGTGAAGGCATCAGGGGGTAAGGCTTGGTGGGCAATGTCTAAAACCGTATTAAAGGCAACGGTGTTGGGCCCGGTGAAAAACCCAACAACACTCAGCACCACTAGAATCGTGGGAAAGAGGGAAAAGACCCCGTAGTAAGCCAGGGCAGCCCCCATTTCCAAACAGTCATCCTGCTGCCATTTCAGAAAGGTCCGCCCAATCAATCGTGCCCAGAGGGCATTGCCCAGGTTGTACCTGAAGACCCCCAGGGCATAACGGTTATTGATCCAGGCGCGACTCAGTGCCCAAGCTCGCCACTTGTGATGTAGCCGTGCCAGTTGTCTCCTCATGCCATCGATTTTTTCCTAAAGGGAGGTGGGTTGTGGTGTCTTAGTTAGTTATTGTAGAACCCAGCGATTAGACCCATAGTTGCGCAACCTACCCTCTAGGGGGCAGTTCTCACCTGATCACGGCCACCGTGTTTGGCGGCATAGAGAGCGGCATCAGCCTGCTTTAACAGACTGGCGGAGTTCCCCTTAGCAGAAGGAATACAGCTGGCTACCCCCAGACTCATGGTAATGATGCGGTCAATATTAGACCCCTGATGGGCCACCCGACGATCGCGAATGGAACGCCGCAGATCCTCCGCCACGGTTTCTGCCCCCTGCAGATCAGCCCCTGGCAAAATCACCGCAAACTCCTCACCGCCGTAACGGGCGACTAAATCACCGGGGCGACGGGCAGCCCGAGTGAGGGTACGGGCCACCAGGCGTAGACAGTTATCCCCCGCTTGATGACCGTAGAGGTCATTAAACCCTTTGAAATAATCAATATCCGCTAAAATAATCGCTAGAAAGGTTTGCTGGCGAGCCATCCGTCGCCACTCATTTTCTAAGTGTTGCTCAAAGCGACGACGGTTAGCCACCTGGGTTAGCCCATCCAGGTAAGCAATCCGCTTTAACTTTTGGTTGGCCAGGGTGAGACGTTGATGCAATTTTGCCTGGTGAATGGCAATACCCACCTGCACCGCCAGGCTCTGTAATAACCTGACATCAGCGGTTTGCCATTGGCGAGGGGCATCACATTGGTGGGCAATCAAGAGGCCCCAAAGGGATTCCTCCTGCAGGAGGGGTACCACAATTTCCGCCTGAATCTGGAAGTATTCTAGAAATAGCAGCTGATTCTCCGCCAACCCCTGATCGTAGATATTAGCCACCGCCAGCCCTCGACCCCGACGGTAGTGGGCTAAAAATTTTTCCTCCACCGTCCAGGGATCCCGTAGAGACCATCCCATCATAGTGGGATAGTCGGGGTTACAGGCCTCTTGAGTAACCTGGCCACTCATATCTGGGGTGCATTGCAGAATAATCACCCGATCCGCTTCGATAAACTGCTTAACTAAAATAACTGTTTGTTCCAGGATATGGTCTAAATCCAACAGGGCCCTAATTCGTTGGGCGATTTGAGCCACCAGACGCTCTCGCTGAGCTTGCGACCTCAGCTCCGTTTCCGTTTGCTTTTGTTCAGAAATATCCAGGTTAACCCCCACCAGGCGAGTGATCCCAGAGCCATGGCAGAACCCCTGCCCTTGGGACAGTAGCCAGCGAACCTTGCCATCCGGTTGCACCACCCGAAAATCAATGTCGTAGCGTTCTCCCTGATGGATCGCCTGCTGTAGGGTTTGGTCAACCAGAGATCGATCATCCGGGTGAATGTGGTGGAAAAGGGTTTCATAGCGACCATCAAATTCCCCTGGGGCCATCTCCAGCAGTTGTTCTGACTCTGGGGACAAAATCAGGGAATGGCTGGGTAGGTGCCATTCCCAGGTACCCATTTGGGCCCCTTTGAGAGCCAGGGTAAAATGCTCCTGATCTAACCTGCCCTGGGGAGGAGACGGTGACAGAAGCTGTGTTGCTCTCTCCGTCGGTTGTAGAGCCGATAAGTAAACTTTATATTCTCCCGCAGGCGTTAAAAAACCAACCCAGTGTTGGCTTGAGTTAACCACTGGCCAGTAGTCGTAGTCGGGGTTAGGGTTGACCTGACTACAGGGCTCCTCGGTTAGCTCTGGGCAGGTCTCCAGGGTTTCCAGAGAGGTCAGCCAGGTCCCCAGGGTATCCTGCTGAAAATTAGCCCCATTGACACTCGCCTGGGCCGCATTGACATAGGTGAAAACCCCCAATAGTCCCTGTTCGTCGTAGATCAGGGCATAGGTTTTAGCCGCCCTGGCCATAGCCGCTAAGCCTTGCTGTAGAATCAGCTGAGCAGAAAGTTTAAGGGGTAACTGATCGATTACCAGGCTGGCATCATCGCCACCGGGCGACAGCGGGGGAGAAAGGGGTAGATCCATAGCCTCGAGGAGTACTGGAAAGGCACAACGGAGGGATTAGAGGGCTACTAAAGCGTAACCTAATTAACCACAGGTTCGACTCCTCTACCTGAGCTCTTGTTTGGATCCGTCAATCATAGCCCAATCCTTGATTTTCCAGGTGCTGGCATCCCAGGGCGTGAACTCTACCCCGGTTAATCGATCGCTCACCGCGTTAACCATGGCCCGGTGTACCACCGGAATCACCGCTACATCCTTGGTCAACAGTTGATTCATTTGTTGAAACAGTGCTTGTCGCTTTTCTGGGTTCAGTTCTACTCGAGCCTGGGCCCAAAGTTTGTCGTAGTCAGGGTTGCAGTAGCGGGCATTGTTCGGTTCTTGCCACTGATTAGCCTGGGAGGCGATTCTATCGCAGGTCCACCAGCCCATATAGGTGATCGGGTCAGGACCTTCATTGCCGGTGGAGTAGATTTGCAAATCCGCATAGAAGTGATTCAGGGTATTACTATCCTTAGGGTTAGCAGAGAAAAACTCATCCACCCGTACCCGGGAAATTTCTACGGCGATGCCCAACTCCTCCAGCCGATCGGCAACTATAGTCTGGGTGCGCTGGCGGACTGGATTCACCGCTGATTGAAACAGTATCTTCATCGGTACACCCTCCTGGTCACGGATACCGTCGCCATCCCTATCGATCCAGCCGGACTGATCCAGGAGGGTTTTAGCCTTATCTAAGTTATATTCGTAGGTGAGTTTGGGGGCCTGGTAGGCCGATGGGTCCACCACCAACTGGGCGGTGGGTTGCCCCGTATCACCGTAGAGTTCCTCCACAATAGCCTTGCGGTCAACCGCCAGGTTAATAGCCTGGCGGACCCGCCAATCCTTGAAATAGGGATGGGGAATTTTAGGGCTAGACCGCTCTCCCTCCTCAGTGCGAGCAAAGGGATGGGCGAAATTGACCATAATTCGCTCCACCTGGGCTCCAAACAAATTGACAATGTGGCCCTGGGCCTGATCCCTAGCCAGCCCGTTCAGGGCGGCAGCCTCCACCTGCAGGTTAGGTGCCACGTCCGCCGTACCGACCTGGAGAACCTCCCGGGCCGCTGCGTAGGGCGCTAACCCCCCCAGCCACTCAACTTGCTTAAAGGCCGGAGATCCATCCCAGTAGGTGGGGTTGGCGCTAAAGAGAATGGCGCCCGGCTTAAACCCCATAACCTGATAGGGGCCAGTACCGACCGGCTGGAGATTGGCCGTTGCCTGCCTGGCCTGGCGATGATTGTGTTGTTCAAAAACATGGCGGGGCAAAATCATCCCAGTCTGGCCGGTGAAGGGAACTGACCAGGCAGGATTGGGTTCTGTAAAGGTAATTTGCACCGCCAAATCATCAAGGGCCTCCACCGATTTGATGGTTTCGTAGTACTGCGCCGTGGCGGTGGCGATCGCCGGGTTACGAATAAACTCAAAGGTAAATACCACATCGGCGGCTGTGAAGGGTTGGCCGTCTGACCAGGTCACCCCCTGCCGCAGCTTCCAGGTGACGCTACGGCCATCGGGGCTAACCCCGCCATTGTCCTGGGTTGGTATGGTCGCCGCTAAAAAGGGTACCAATTCCCCCGCCTCGTTATAGCTAGCCAGGGGCTCGTAAACTAATCGGGCGGCTTCAAAGTCCTGATAGCCCGTGGCTAGATGGGGGTTGAGGGTAACGGCGGAACGGCTATAGAGCAGCCGTAGGGTATTGGCATCTCGCGACACTGGGTGGGCACTATCGCTGCCCTCAGAACTGGAGATGGAGGGGGTCGGTGCCGATGAGGCCAGCCGATGTAGGGTGGTTGCCCCGAACAACGTTAACCCAGTGGCAGCTAACCCTAGGGCAATCTGAGCTCGTGAGAGTTTCATTAGGCGGATTGATAGATAATATTCAATAGAAATTGGAGCGTAGCTGACTTAGAGGTTGTCAGGGTCTGGGTTGACCCAGAGCCTACCCAAAGGTGATCGGTAACCGACGATTAGTATAGTTTATTAAAATTACACATGGTAAGAGGTGCGGCGATCGCTGCACCTCTTAGGGAATGTTGACCCAAATTAAGATGGGGATCGAGCTATGCGGCTTCCATCCAGTCATAAATCTGCTCAAGTTGCTCGAGGGTAACTAAACCATACTGCCAGAGAATCATGGGTAGGGGGCCCGGATCTTGCTCACTGTGCTTCAGGGCTACCTGCAGTGAAGCAGCGGAGATCGCTAATTCCTCCTGTAAAAACTTAATCAAATTGGGCTTAGGACTCAGGGCCATTGATCATCACCTCCCTTGAATAGCACTGTATAACGGCAATAATAACGATGATTGCATTAGATTTTACCCAAGGATTTGCTAATGGCAACACCTTTTCCGAGGATTAATCCAGTCTTAATAACTCCCTAGAGTTCCCTAGGGGTTCCCAGGGCCGAATTGAGGGACAATCTAGCCAGTAGATATTCTTAAATCTTTAGGTTATTTTAGGTTTTTTAGGCGCCAGATTTGTGCCACGGATCACACCAGGGGCAACCGCCAATTTCCAGGGCTGCCTGCTGGCTGGTGGTCTGCAGGGCCAGGCTGAGTCCCCGGCTGGATTTTCGCCAGAGGCTCAGGCTCAGTTGCCCCTGGGCCGTGTGGCGGCAACAATACATCACCCCGTGCTGGGTCGGGGCCCGTAGCCCAATGCCTGCATGGGTGGTGGTGCCGTGCAACTCTAAAACGTAGTCGGGCCGTTCAGCGGTCATATACCAGTCCCCCCAGGGACTGACCTGCCAGCTCAGGGTAGCGTTCCAGGGTACAAATTCATAAAATTGGCCCTGGTGGTGCAGGCCCACCATCCCTACGGTTTCTGTCCAGGCCAGCACTTGGCGATGGCCACCAGCGGCGGTCAGACTAATTTCTGTCTGTTGGTCAAAGGCATTGCATTGCAGCCAAAACCATCGTTTTGGAAAGGCCTGCCCCCAGTTTTTTTCGCCGTAGGCCGGTACCTGGTGGAAGCGATAACGTTGACCATGCCACAGAACCCAGCCGGTGGCGCGACCATGGGCCATGAGGATTTGCCAGCCAGGTTCAAAGATCGACCATTGGGATAGCCAACCAGCGGTAGATTGCTGGGGCTGGTCTGACTGACCCCAACCGTAGATCGGCGAGATTTGATATTGCCAAACCACCGTTTCGCCGGAAACGGGATCTCTGAGCTGGCCCTGATGCCAGGAGGCCGTCACCTGATATCCTTCCTGAATCTGACTGGTGAAGGCCATCGGCAGCAGAAACCCAGGCCTCTGGTTGGGTAGGGCCTGTCGCCAGTGACCCAAGCCCAGGCCCTCCGACCAGGCCCAGAATAGTTCGGCATTGGGGAGGCTGCGGCAGAGGTAGGTATCCCCAGGACCCAGGACTTGGGCAACTCCACCGCTGTGGGGCTGCCCGCCGATCGGGTCCTGGATGGAGTACATAAAGGCAAAGGTTACCTGGGGCTGGGGTAAGGTAAGGCGGAAGTACCAGCCTTCAAAAAAGCTCTGGCTACGCCCATCCCACTGGTAGCCACTGTGGGGGGTTTGTAGGGTGCGGGATTGCAGCGGGTAGGAGGGAGCAGACAAGCTAGATTAACCCTCAACCCAGGCCGGAACGTAGCGCCAGGCCTGACGAATTTGATCGCGAGAGGTCTGGTAGGGGGGGTATTTATCCGCCACCAGTTGCCAAAACGCTTTGGAGTGATTCATATGAATAGTGTGGCAGAGCTCGTGGACAAAGACATAGTGGACTAAATCCGCCGGTAGGAACAGGAGCTTATAATTCAAGCTGATATCTTGATGGCTAGAGCAGCTAGCCCACCGGGTTTTCTGGCCGCGAATTGAGATCCGTTGAAAGGGTAAATTTAGATCAAAACTGAGTTCTCGCAACCAGGGAGCAAACTCCGCCCGCGCCTTGCGGACTAGCCACTGCCGCAGCAGGTCGCGCCCGCTTGATATCGGCTCCAGGTTGCCTCGCAATACCAGGGTGAGGGGGCTGGGCTGGGCCAAGGTCAGGGTCAGGGTCAGGGCCTGGGGGGTGCTCTGGTAGAGCACCCCCCAGGTTTCCTGTCGCGATCGCAATTGTAGTTGTTGGGGTTTGGCTTCAAAGTGGTCCTCCGTCAAATTGGCGGTTTGACGCTTCAGTTGCTCCACGGTCTGGTGTAGCCAGGTCTGGCGTCGCCTGAGCAGCTGAGGCACCTGGGTTTGATCAAATCCACGGGGGACCACCACCTCAACCTGGCCATTCAGATGCACCTTGATGGATACATGGCGGGCACGACCACTTTCCCGCACCCCATAGGGCGGTAGCGGTAGATCAGGCTCGGGTACCTCCAGGGGGAGTTTTAACTGTTGCAAACGCTTGGCCACGGACATCAACTCTCCCACTTTATCCTAGAAAAATGTCAGGTGGCTGTTCTAGAAAAGCCAATAAAATCGCCTGGTGGGGGGCGGCGATGGGCCGCAACTGCCCAGCCCGGGAGGAATAGTGGTAACCCCTCACCACCTCGGTTTTAGACCACAGGCCCAGGTCCCACCCCTCCTGGAGGACCAGATCGGCTAGGGACACCTGCAGGGGTCCGTGGAAGACATGACGAACCACCTGATCGGTTTCGTAGCGGCGAAATAGGCTCAACTGCTCTGGACAGTGGCTAATTTCCTCCTCTAGCTCTCGCTGTAGGCCGGCCAGGGGGGTTTCCCCGGGTTCCAGGTGACCCCCAAAGAAGCCCCATTGGCCAGGGTAGAGGATACCGGGGTGATCATCCCGTAGTTGCAGTAGAAACTGGTCTCCCTGGTACAGGATCGCCACCGCCACCTCAGGCCCGTGGGTCATAACCACTCTGTCCGATTGGGTTCAATCAAAAATGCTAGGGCGGTTCTTTAGTTAAGGAACTGCCCTAGCACTGGGTTCTCAACTGGCAAGGCCAGGCCTAAACCATGGCTAACTCAGGGCTGGGTCGCTTACTATAGCGAATACCGGCGATCGCCGCCGCGTAATCTGGGGCATTAAACACGGCTGACCCGGCCACAATCGCATTGGCCCCCGCCTCTAAGACCTGCCAGGTATTATTCACCTTCAGTCCGCCATCCACCTCGATCCAGGGGTCGAGGCCCCGCTCGTCGCACAGAGTGCGCAGGTCTCGAATCTTTGACACCATGGAGGGGATAAAGCTCTGGCCACCAAAGCCAGGGTTCACACTCATGATCAGCACCAGGTCGCAGAGGTCGAGGACGTGCTCAATCAGGGCCAGGGGGGAGGAGGGGTTGAGTACCACCCCAGCTTGCTTACCCAGTTCCTTAATTTGTCCCAGGGTCCGGTGCAGGTGGGGAGAGGCGTTGTGCTCCGCATGGACAGAAATAATATCGGCCCCTGCCTTGGCAAAGTCGGCGACGTACTTCTCGGGTTCGACAATCATTAAATGGACGTCGAGGGGCTTTTGGGTGAAGGGGCGAATGGCCTGGACGATCAGGGGCCCAATGGTGATGTTGGGAACAAAGCGACCATCCATCACGTCAACATGAATCCAATCAGCTCCGGCTTGATCAGCGGCCTTAATTTCTTCCCCCAGACGGCTAAAGTCCGCCGATAGAATGGAGGGGGAAATAACCACAGACTTTGTAGACTGAATCTTGACCATAGTGAGGGTTCTCCTGCGCGCACAGTATATTCATTGTAACAAAGTCTTACAACCAATACTTTTAAAACTATCCTCAATCAGAAATTCTTCTTTTAGCTAAAATATAAGTCTGTGCTGAAGATAGCGGTTCTACGGGCTTTCCGCCTTGACGCTTGCCCTGCCTTCCGTAGAGACCATAGCCGTAGCCTGGCGAAGGCGAGCCAGAACGCCTATCCAGCCTTCGCTTTGACCGATGCACCAGATCCTCAGCGTTATGGCCAAAGCTACCCTTTGCAGCAGCGATTTGGCATGACGGTGGCGCTGCCCCGGGCGCGCTCCCCAGGTGGAGTCAGGGAGGAATTCCCCAGTTGGCCTTTAAAGATGACCCGAACCACCATTCCAATTGTTAACTACAGGGATTTAGTCGGGCCCGGGGGAGAAGTCCGTGATCGGGCGATCGCCCATTTAGGTATGGCCTTGCAAAACGTTGGTTTTTTTATTTTAGAGCGGATCTCCCTGAGCTCCGCCCTGCTGGAGCAAGTCTACCAGGTGACCACCCAGTTTTTTGAGCTACCGGAATCAACCAAAGCCCGGTACCAGGAATTGGGCAGAGGGGGGTTCACCGCTTTTGCCCAGGAGCAGGCCAAGGGTTACACCGTCCCAGATCTGAAGGAATTCTGGCATGTCAATGCCTACAGCCTGGGCCATGCCGATGCGCCCTGGCCTCAGGAAATCCCTGACTTCCAACCGATCATGAGGCGTTTGTATGCAGAACTGGAGGATTGTGCTCGGGTACTCCTGCAAGCCTGCGCCCTCTACCTGAATCAACCCATTAATTGGTTGGTAGAGATGGTCACCGGCGGGAACACCGTCCTGCGCTTAGCCCACTATCCACCCCTGTTGGCGGAGGTTCCCCCCGGTAGCCTGCGAGCTGCCCCCCATGAAGACATTAACTTGATTACCCTACTCTGTAGCGCCACCGCCCCAGGGCTGGAAATCCTTGGCCCGGGGGGGGAGTGGGTACCCGTGCAGGTGAATTCGGATCAGCTCGTGGTAGATACCGGCGATATGCTGCAAAATCTGACCAACGGGCTGATTAAAAGTACTACCCATCGAGTCGTTAACCCTCACCAGGCCGACCTGTCCCGGCTATCCATCCCCTTTTTTGTCCATCCTCGCCCTGAGGTGGACCTATCACCCCAACCTCAGTTTCTCCATCATACCGGTGGCTACCGCCGCTACCCTGAAATCACCGCTGGCGAGTATTTGCAGCAGCGCCTGCAGGAAATCAAGGTTAGGAGCGATGGGGAGACAGCTGTGGTTAGAGCCGCGAAAACATTCTAGTATTTGGCGATTCCTCAAGAGGGGGGCAGGAGTCGAAAACAGTGGGTGGACTTATGCCGGGGTCTGCAAAAAAAGCCAGGGTAGGATATGGTTAGATCCTCCCACCCTGGCTTTCATCTAGCTCCAGTACCTTGGTCCGGTTATGGTTTTACTCAAAGATACCGGTTATGGTTTTACTCAAAGATACCGGTTATGGTTTTACTCAAAGATAAAAGGGAAGTTGTAGCCTAACCCAAAGGTCACACCCAGGGCAAAGCCACTGGTCACGCGCCAGTTAGCATTGGTGTTGAGGGTGAAGTCACGGGAGATCGGCACATCTGCCCCAGCATTGACCAGGAAGGCAGTATTGCCGTTGAAGGGCACATCCACCCCGCCACCGATATAGGGCTGGAAACGAAACCCTCCCAACCGCATGGTATTCAGGTTGAAGGTGAGGGGTATGCTAAAGCTGCTAAACCGCTCCGATAGCAAAAAGCTAGGTCTGACGGAGAACCGGGGCCCGAGGGAGATCTTGCTGATCACGGCAAAGCCAAAGTCACCCACGGCGCTATCGGCGTCACCAATCCCGAGGTTACCACCAATCCCCAGGTAGGCTGGGGAAACACTGCCATAGCTACCCCGGGTTACCTGGGCTAGGTCCACCCCTTCGCCGTAGGCAGGAGCCTGAAACGACTCGGTACTGGGGATCGATTGGAAGTCACTGGTGTTGACACTCAGGGCAGAGACTTCACTGACGGTGGCGGTCGGTTCAGTTAGAAGCTTGGCCTCAGTAGCCACTGGAGTTTCCACTCCTTCAGTGCCCTGAACAGCGCTGGGCTCAACAGCAGGAACCACGGGTGAACTGGAGGGTTGAACCGTTTCTTTAACTACAGTTTGAACCGCAGCATCGGTGGTGACCTCAGCCACCTTCATGCCATCGGTGCTGTCTGCCGTCTTCCTCACATCACAACCATCCGCATGGGCTGGCAAGCTGCCCCCGAGGGTGATAGCCGCGGTTAGGCCCGCCAACCAAAACGTCTGCTTTACGTAACTCATGTTTTTACTCCTCACAACTTTAACCAGGATTAAATGAATGACACCATGTTCAACAGACAGTAAGCCAAATGACGGATTGGGTCATTAAGGACTCCATACCTGCGCCCACTTACCGGCACCTTGATTAAATCCTAGAACCCTAAAGCCCTGGCACCGCCACTCTACTTCAGTCAATCAAATAATCATAAGAATTTTATCACCTCTGTCAAATGTCAAAGTCCGGGGCTACCAAGGAGGTGGCTAGTACTGATCGGTGTAAATTTTGTAGCCCTTTAGGAGGGGGGGTCAGTGGTCAGAAGCAGCGAGTTTCTCCGCCACCCTCCGCAGTTTCTCCGATCAGGACGTGCTAGAATTAAAAACTGTGTCGAAATAACCTGTAACCATGCCCAAACTAAAATCGCGCAAGGCGGCTGCCAAGCGTTTCCAGCGCACTGGCAGTGGCAAGATTATGCGCCGCAAAGCCTTTAAGAATCACCTGTTGCAGCACAAGGGTGCCGATCGCCGGTCCCGTCTATCTAAGATGGCCCTGGTGTCTGAGGAAGACGCCCCTAGCGTAGAGCTGATGCTGCCCTACCTCTAAGGTGAGGTATTGGCGAACTGAGGTTTCGGCGACTTAGCGATCACTCTGTTCAGCTAAGATTTAGGTTTTGACCCTTCAGGTTTTTAGTCTATTCCCAAGGAACGTAAACAACCATGGCACGTGTCAAGCGCGGTAATGTAGCTCGCAAGCGCCGCAATAAAATTCTCAAGTTGGCAAAGGGGTTCAGGGGCTCCCATTCCAAGTTATTTCGCACCGCCAATCAACAGGTGATGAAGGCCCTGCGCTACGCCTATCGCGATCGCCGCAACCGCAAGCGAGACTTTCGCCGCCTCTGGATTACCCGCATCAACGCTGCCGCCCGGATTCATGGTGTTAGCTACAGTCAACTGATGGGGCAGCTCAAGAAAGCCAACATTGACTTGAATCGTAAAATGCTAGCCCAGATGGCCTTGCTGGATGCCGAGGGGTTTGCCAGGGTGGTCGAGGTGGCCGCCCGGGTCTAGTGATGATGGGCCAGGGCCTGGTTCTTTGGGGGGCTATGGTGGCATGGGCTATGGTGGGGGGGGTACAGTGGGCTGTCCCCCAGGTTTTTGCTGCGGATTTAGAGACCATTAAAGCCCGGGGTCACCTGGTGGTGGGGGTGCGGGAGCACTGGCGACCCCTGGCTTTTCGGACGCCGGAGGGGGAGTTGGCAGGGTTAGAAGTGGATCTGGCCCGGCAACTGTCCCAGACTATTTTTAATACCCCTGAAGCCGTGGTGCTGAAGCCCCTGACCCATCAAGAGCGTATTCCCGCCCTGCGGGCAGACGACGTTGACCTGATCATCGCGGGGCTCACCGTGACGACGGGACGTCGTCGCCTGGTAGACTTTAGCCTGCCCTATTATCTGGATGGGGCCGGTCTGTTGGTGGCTGATCCCGCATGGCAGCGAGCCTCCCAACTGCAGAGAGGTACCCTGGGGGTACTCCAGGGATCCAGTACCCTGGTGGCCCTTCGCTATCATCTGCCGGGGGCTAACCTGCTGCCTCTGGCTACCTACCCAGAGGGGTTTGCCGCCCTGGCCGGGGGGCAGATTGATGCCCTGGCGGCGGACCTGAGTGTTTTAGTGGGTTGGCAACAGCAACAGCAGGGCTATCGATTGCTACCGGACCGGCTATCGGTGGAGCCCCTGGCGATCGCCCTGCCCAAGGGTCAGCAATTTCAATCCCTCCACCACCTGGTTAACCAGGCCCTCGATGGCTGGTACCGTAGTGGTTGGCTGGCCCAGCGCATCCAATTCTGGGGGTTACCCTGATCCAGGCTAAGCCGCCACCCATCGATCCCCGTGTGACAATAGCGATAGAATTCTCACATACCCATGGCCCATGGAGAATAGCAACCTACTTCTAATTTACCTGGCGGTACTCCTGACTCTGCTGGCGGTGGCCGCCTTCTTTGTGATCCGCCAGGTGCTCAAGACTCGCCGCATTGAGGGCACCCTGTCTCGCCTGCAAGCCAAGCTAACCAAGGACAAGGGAACGGCCCAGGAGTACTACGAGCTAGGTAGCCTGTTATTAGATAAGAAACTCTACACCCAGGCAGCCCTCTACCTGCAGCAGGCCCTTAAGCAGGTGGATGGCGAGGAGCTGGAAAATGCCGCCCTGGTGCATAATGCCCTGGGTTATGCCTATTTCGCCCAGGAGCAATACGACCTGGCGATCCGCAATTACCGCGAGGCTTTAAAAATTGCCCCCGACTATGTCACGGCCCTGAATAACCTCGCCCATAGCTATGAACGCAAACAGCTGATGAAACAGGCCCTGGAAACCTACGAAACTGCCCTGGCCCTCGAGCCTACCAACTCTACAGCGAAACGACGGGCCGCCTCTTTGCAAAAGCGCATGGCTCCCTAGCCAGCAGTCAGACCTCCAAGTTTAGCAGCGTGCTTACTGCCTGGCTCCTGAGTTCTGATTCCTGATTTCCCTAGGAAACCAGGGTGCGTTTCAACAGATCCCCATGGCTGAACACCGATCGCATCAGGCCCCAGCGCACATCATTGGAGGCTCGGCCAAACAGCCCTACCATAGCTTTCACCACCTCTGGCAAGGGTAGGGCATCGGCCAGAAAGCCAGACCAGGCCTCGGTTTCGAGCTGAAAGAAGGCCTCAAAGAAATGGTGTAGTTGGGTGGGGCTAAAGGCCATCAGGTTTTCCAGCCCAAACAGGTAGAGGTAGTGTTTACGGCGCCTGGCCTGGGCCAGAGGGCTTGCCAGGCCGCCTGGGCCACCTGCTGGGGGGAGGTGCTGGCCTGGCTCAAACTGGTGGCGATCGCCGCCGCCAGGTCTGGCCCCCGTCGCAGCAGCGCCCCAAACAGGTAACCTGAGGCCGGGTGCACCATACTGGCGGCCCCGCCAAAACCCACCACCCCCTGGTTGAGATCCGGCAGGGGTAAATTCATGGGAAACAGACAGTGCTCCACATGGTGGATCTCCCGCACCTCTACCCCCCGTTGCTGCAAACGTTGGTACAGGCGCTGTTCCAGCACCGCCATGGTGATTGCCGGGCTATGGGCCAGGGAGGTTTCCTCCACAAAGTAGGTGTCGTCCCCTAGATCCATCCCGTAGAGAAAGGTGGGGGGATGGTGCCGCTGATCGAGCGGCAGGTGATCGTCCCGATAGTCCATCAAGACCAGGTGTTGAGGGGGAATGGGGGGCCGGGAAAAGCGACCGACAATGCCATAGGCCGCCTGAAAGGCCAGGGGAGAATGGTGCGATCGCTGCACCACCGCCGCCTGATGCCCACTGGCGTCAACCACCAGGCCTGCCCTAATCACCTCCCCCCCACTGGTCAGCACCTGGCTATGGTCGTTGTGGGAAACCACCTGGGTGACCTGCCCCTGGTACCACCGCACCCCCTGTCCTTGGTCTAACCAATGGGCCTGCATGCGGTGTTTATCGATCAGCCCATAGTGTCGTTGTAGGGGTAGGGTTTTACCCGGTACCTCCACCAGACAATGTTTCCAGCGATGGGAAAGCAGCCCGGTCAGTCCCAGGTCCTCCAGTTCGTCTACCCAGATACCGTAGGTATTGGGCCAGGGATTGGCGGGCTGGTGCAGCGAGACCCCCGCCACCTTCAGCCCCCGTTGCTTCAGTTCTGCCGCCAGGGAAAGCCCCGCCGGTCCTGCCCCAATCACCACCACATCAACCATGAGCTGCCCTTGATTCGCTAAATCAATTTTTTATTCTAGAGAGTTTTATCCTCGATAGGGGTTTAGCCCTCAGGTGATTAGATTCAAACCCGGCTGATAGATCCTGACCTTTCCCTGGGTTAGTACTTGGCGGCATAAACTCTGCAGGGCTTTAAGGGGAGTCAGGAGCCAGGAGTCAGGCATCAGAAATCAGTAGTCAGGAGCAAGGTCTATTACACCCCATGGGTATGGTTATTGGCCAACCATCCTGGTTTAGGATTATGCCACTTACTGAGGATCTGAACACTCCGGTGGGTATCAACTTCAGCTGGGATGCACCGATTTACATCTTCCCAGGGATTCAGGCCAAACCCATACTACTCTGGACATTTCCAGGCGGAACTTCAGGGTATTATCAGGACGATGCAATACCGGTGGCAGCAATGGTGAATTTGGCAGCCCATCCCAGTCTATGGCCTGTGCTGGCGGGAGTAATCGCCCTAGCCCTGGCCCCCTTAGCTTTTTTTCTCTGGTTTGCCTATACCCGCGACAAACTTAACCCCGAGCCCCACGGTTTAGTGTTACGGGTCTTTCTGCTCGGCCTGCTGGCTTTTATCCCAGCCTTTCTTTGCCGCCAACTTATTCCCTTGCCCTACTGGCTGACGGGCATTCTTCTGGTGCCAGTGGTGGATGAACTGGCTAAGTTTGCCGTGGTGAAGACGACGGTTTACCATCATCGAGAGTTTGATGAGCCGGTGGACGGCATCATTTTCGCTGCCGTGGCTGGCCTCGGTTTTGCCACCCTGGAGGTGGTGGGATCGATGGTGCAGGCCTATCTGAGAATAGCTGCGGTAGGCCTTCCTGATCAGGCCTTGGGGACCTCCACCTGGCTATCGGTACTGGGGCTGTTTGCCCTGAAGGGCTTACTCCTTGCCCCGGGCCAGGCCCTCTGGTCTAGCCTCTGGGGTTATACCCTGGGGCGAGCTAAGTTTTTCGCCCCCGATCAACGCCCTGGGTTGGTGGGTCGGGGGTTATTGGCCGCTATGTTTGCCCATGCCACCTTTAACGCCCTGGCCATGGAGCCTAACTGGTGGTTAAACCGGTTAGGCTTGGTGTTAGTGATCGCCCTTTTGGGGTTGGTGGTACGCCGCTGCTTGAACTACGCCCTGGCGATCGGAGATCAGCTGGGTAAGGCCCAGGCAGGGTGACAGCCCCAGAGGAATATTGTTCCCTAAGGGGTTAACTTAACTGGCAGGTGAGTTCACCGCCCTTGCCATCCGTCGTCTGGCGTCGTTCCGCAAGCGGCACCGTGAAGGGGGACGCTTGCCAAATATCCTGGCAGTACTCGCGAATCGAGCGATCGGAGGAAAACCCTCCCATCCGTAGGGCATTGAAGATCGACATGCGCGTCCAGTGATCGCTGTCGCTGTAGGCTTGGCCAACCTGCTGCTGGCAGTCAATGTAGGCCTGGTAGTCTGCCATCAGCATAAAGGGGTCCTGGTGGAGTAGCTTGTCAACCAGGGGTCTAAATAGAGACCCATCCCCTTGGGAAAAGTGACCCGAGGCGATTAGATCGATGGTCTCCTTGAGCAGGGGGTTGGTCTGGTAGTAGGTATGGGGTTGGTAGCCCTCCGCCTTGAGGGCGATCACCTGCTCGGTGGTCAGGCCAAAAAGGAAGAAGTTCTCCGCACCGACCGCATCACGGATCTCGATATTGGCCCCGTCCAGGGTGCCGATGGTCAGGGCCCCGTTCATGGCAAACTTCATGTTGCCCGTACCTGAGGCTTCATAACCAGCGGTGGAAATTTGCTCCGATAGATCGGATGCGGGATAGATCCGCTGACTGTTGGTAACGTTGTAGTTCGGTAGGAAGATCACCTTGAGGCGGTTGCGCAGATCAGGGTCCTTATTGATCATGTCCCCAACGGCGGTGATCAACTTAATCATCAACTTGGCCATGGTATAGCCAGGGGCCGCCTTACCGCCGAAGATGAAGGTACGGGGGGTAATGTCCAGGTTGGGGTTCTGCTTAAGCTGGTGGTAGAGGGTGACAATATGCAGTACGTTCAGGTGCTGGCGTTTGTACTCGTGGATGCGTTTTACCTGGACATCAAATAGGGAAGCGGGATCGATCAGCACACCAAATTGATCGTGGATACGGCTAGCCAGATCCCGTTTAATCGCCTGTTTGATATCTCGCCATTCCTGGCGGAAGCCCCGGTCCTCCACCAGGGGTTCCAGTTGCCTGAGGTCCTCCAGGTTCTTAATCCAGCGATCGCCAATGCGGCTACTGATCATAGTGGTCAGGCGGGAGTTACTGAGCACAATCCACCGCCGGGGGGTAACCCCATTGGTAACATTGCAGAATTTCTCGGGGAATAGTTCGTAGAAATCCTTCAGCACTGTTTGCTTCAGCAGATCACTGTGGAGAGCCGCTACCCCGTTAATGGTATGGCTGGTGACACAGGCCAGGTTGGCCATGCGTACGTACCGTTCCCCCGATTCATCGATCAAAGACATGCGGGCCAGCCGTTCCGCGTCCTTAGGAAACTTCATTCGCACCAGATCAAGGAAACGACTATTAATTTCGTAGATGATTTCTATGTGGCGGGGTAGCAACTCGCTAAACAGGCTCACTGGCCACTTTTCCAGAGCCTCGGGGAGGAGGGTATGGTTGGTGTAGGCAAGGGTTTTTTGGGTGACGTCCCAGGCCACGGGCCAGCCTAATCCATACTCATCCATTAACAGCCGCATCAGTTCGGCGGCGGCGATGGCGGGGTGGGTATCATTGAGTTGAATGGCAAACTTTTCATGGAACTTCTCTACCGGAACGTTTTGCCTATTCAGAATACGAAACATATCCTGCAGGGAACAGGAGACGAAGAAAAACTGCTGTTCTAACCGCAGCTGCTTACCCGCCAACTTTTCATCGTTAGGGTAGAGCACCTTGCTGAGGTTTTCCGAGGTGACCTTGTCTTCTACCGCACCATAGTAGTTACCCTGGTTAAAGGTGGCGAAATCAAAGGATTCGATCGCCTCCGACTTCCATAGGCGCAGGGTATTAGCGGTGTTCACCTGGTAGCCGAGGATCGGGGTATCGTAGGGCACCCCCAGCACCTTACGGGCCGGGATCCACTGCATACGGTAGCGGCGGCGTTCATCTACGTAGGTTTCGGTGTAGCCGCCAAACTTGACCTCCACCGCCCACTCGGGGCGCACCACCTCCCAGGGGTTGCCGTAGCGCAGCCACTTATCCGTCCGTTCCACCTGCCAGCCATCCTTAATATCCTGGTGGAAGATACCAAACTCGTAGCGAATACCATAGCCCAGGGAGGGGATTTCCAGGGAGGCCATGGAATCCAGGTAGCAGGCGGCTAGGCGACCTAACCCTCCATTCCCCAGCCCGGGTTCCACCTCCTGGGCCAGCAGGTCGTCAAAATCCAGGCCTAGTTCCTCCATCGCCTGCTTGACAATGTTGTAGATCCCCATGTTCACCAGGTTATTGCCCAGGTGGGGCCCCATCAAAAATTCCGCAGATAGATAGCAAACCGTGCGGACATGATGCTGGGTATAGCTTTCGGCGGTGGCGTTCCAGCGTTCTAACATGCGATCGCGCACCAGGTGAGCCAGGGCCATATAGTAATCATGGCGAGTAGCCAGGGCCACTGGCTTACCTTGAACAAAAAACAGGTTATTCAAAAACGCCTGTTTAATACTGTCGACGCTGGTGTCAGTGCGCTCACTGGCCAGGGCAATGGCCACGGCGGCGGTAGCGGGGGTGTCCATGGGTCTTCAAGCCTTGCTTTAGCCTAGAGGATGTCGCGAACATACCCTATCAGATCAAATTGTCGGTCTTCGCGTTGTGGTCTAAGACACTATTTAACGTAAGTTTAAGGGCTGGCTAGGAACACCGCCAGCCCTTGGAGGAGTTAGCGGTCGTTACCTCCCCGCGAATCTGGGGTATTCTGTGGGCAGTGGTCCTCCCTCGGCAGATTCTATGAAGCGGCGCAATCTGGTCTATATTCTCTTGGCGGTAGTTATGGCTGGACTAGCCATGGCTCTGGCTGGTCCCGGTTTGGCCCAGACCAGCAGCCAGGGCGCGCCACCACTGCGGGGCTTAGTGCAGGAGTCCCGCCCTATAATCATGCCGGAGGCCACTGCCTACTCCCTGTTCACCCAGGATGCTAACTCTAGCCACCAGGTTTGGTACCGCATTTCCGGTGGTGATGCCCTGTTTCGCCAGCGTCTGCGGGTCTACCAAGAACAGGCCAGTCCTCGCCCCCAAAACCAACTACCGCCAGATACCGCGTTACGCCACGAGTTGACCAGCAACACCCCCACTGGCTGGTTTGTCCTGCCGACCATCAAGGGAGTCGCAACCTATTATTTTGATGGGGATCATCGCATCGATACCCAGGACCCCTGGGAAAGTGGGCGGGGGGTGAGGCTTAAGCACGCCCGTTTTAGCAACGGCGATCTTTACGAGCTGGGCTTTGAGGACCAAATTAGTTTGGATGACTACAATGATCTAGAGATACAGGTGGCGGTGGTACGGTCCCCCTAGGGGTTAATTAAGGGTGAAGAACAAGCAGCTGATTTTTTTTCGCCACGGTAAGTCCGACTGGCAGGCCTCCAGCGGACTAGATCGAGATCGCCCCCTGGCTCCCCGGGGTGTAGCCGCGGCCCAGGCGATGGGGAGATTGCTAACCACCCTGGATGCTCAGCCCGACCATGCGATTACCTCCCCGGCGGTACGGGCCCATAGCACCCTCGAGTTAGCTAGGGAGGCCGGGCAGTGGTCCTGCACGGTGCAGGTATCGGCGGACCTGTACGAAGCGAGTCCGGAGCAGGTGCTGGGGGTGATTAGGGGGCAGAGCGATCGCCACCAACGTATTCTGTTGGTGGGGCACCAACCGACCTGGTCTGACACCATTAGCTGGCTGATGGGGGGAGGTCACGTCCAGGTACCCACCGCTACCCTGGTCTGTCTGGATCTCCAGACCAGTGACTGGTGCCAGGTGATGGTGGGGCAGGCGATTTTACTCTGGCTACTGCCTCCCAAACTGTTGAGCCCCCTCCTGGACCGATCACCTTAGGGGGTTGTCTGGTATGTCTGCCAAGATCGCCGGCCTGTCCTGCAAAGCGATTGGGAGTAAAGCTGCCGTTATCTTTTGAGTCGGTTACCCTGTTCTCGATATAGCTGATTACGCTTGAAGGTGCCATGATCCCTATTCCTAGGACTGAGGCTTACACCTGGCGGGGGTACCGCTGCAGTTATCAGGTCTACTCCGGATCGCTGGAGGCTCCCCCTCTTTTGCTGATCCATCCCCTCGGGGTAGGCCTGGCGGGTTGGTTCTGGGAACGATTTTGCCAGACCTGGTACGGGCAGGGCCAGCAAAACCCGATTTACAATCCTGACCTGCTGGGCTGTGGTCAGAGCGATCAGCCCGTGGCTGCCTATACCCCCCAGAACTGGGCGGACCAATTGGCTGACTTTACCCATCAGGTGATCCAACGGCCGGTGGTAGTAGTGGCCCAGGGCGCTAGCCTGCCGATCGCCCTGAAACTTCTCCTCCTGCCCAAAATGCAGGGCTGGGTCCGGGGTCTGGTGCTGAGCGGCCCACCGGGCTGGAGACTGATCACCACCGCCACCCCCGACTGGCGCCAGCGCCTCCTGTGGAATCTGCTGTTTAGCGGACCGGTGGGCTGGGGCCTGTTTCGCTACGTGCGGCGCGATCAATTTTTGCGATCCTTCTCCCGCCGTCAGCTGTTTGGATGGGAAGCGGATATTGACCAGGGATGGATTGATTCCCTGGGCCAGGATGCCCAACGAGAGCGGGGTCGCTACGCCGTCTATTCCTTCCTGGCGGGGTTCTGGCGGGAGGATTATGGGGCCGCGATCGCCCAGCTAACCCTACCCACCTTAGTGCTATTTGGGGCAGGGGCCTCCGGTATTGATCGCTTGAGCAAGACCGACAGCGCCATCCAGCGGCTGCAGGCTTACCTGACCCACCTGCCCCAGGGGGAGGGATATATCATGGCTGGCCGTAACGTCCTACCCTACGAATCCACCGCTGAGTTTGTAATGCACCTAAGCCAATGGCTCGCTGCTATCGCTTAAACTCACGTCTAAGCATTCTGGATCTTCCTGCCGGAATAGCCTCCATTTATAACTTTGATCTGAAATACTGCAAAGTATCGTTTATTTGGAGGAAGTAGGGGTTCTCGGCCAAGGCAGAAACAGTGGCGTCAGAGCTATCCTTGACAATCTGATTATTTAGTAAAATGGCTGTTCTCAGCAAGTTGACATCTACCTGGACGTAATCAGGATCAGAGGAGTCAAGAATCAGCGTATTCATTAGAACCACCATCAAATCGGTTGTCAAACCATAGTCAACCCCAACGATGGCCATGTTAGCTCCTGCTTCTACATACTCAAGGGATACTCCCCTAGCGATAGCTGAACCCAGAAAGGCAGCAGCATTGACAAGCTGATCTAAGCTGCCTTGTAAAGTGAACTCAAGGGCCAAATCGGCTGTATCATCAATAGATTCTTCGCCATTAGATGCTTGCTCGGGCTGTCCAAGTGTAGAATTTTCAGACGGTTGACAGGCTAATTCTGTATCGTCGACTTCAAGCTCTGCAGATAAGGATGATGCTTGCTGGTCAGCTCCAGCTTGAGACAAGATCGAGGAGTCTTGCCCATTTTGATGATCTGCTGCATATAAGGAATAAAAGACAGTAGCGACAAACCGATCAGTGTCTATCTGTAGTGGAGCACAAGCAATAATTCTACCAAGATCTGAAGTCAAACTGATAGCCTCTCCCCGTCGCATCGCTGCCTGCAGGGTATCAGCGGCCAACTGAGGAGTCAACTCGAAACCTTCGGAAGCAGTGCTCTTTGGAGTAACCTGAACGAATAAGAGAGCAGGATTATCGTCAGTTAGCTCAACAGAAACTTGTTCCACACGGGTATCAGATATCCCATAGGCAGGGGGATAAAATACAGCAGTCAGGGTAAAAGTCAGGAGAGTAATTATCTTTACTCGTAAAGCCGTAGTAATGTTCACAGAATATATATCAAAATTGACATCGAGCATAAGACATCGAATATAAACCGAATATAAAAAGTGTACCTAGAAAAATGGTTCCTAGGTACACTTCCAAACCCTCAGGATTTGATTAACTACTACCTGGGCATTCTAGTACGGTTAGATACAACGCTAGGACCAAGAACTGGACCGCCTGTTGCACGTGCGGCAGATGTAGATGCGGCAGAGGCAGATGCAGATCTTCCAGGAAGAGTGAAAGTACTACCATTTGGCAGAGTGAACACAGTGGTAGGCCTGGTATTGGGAACACCACCTGGACCGGTGCTAGGACGAGTACCTGCTCCGCAGGATGGACAAGGCTTGGTACCAGCCTCAGCTGCTTGAGCAACGAATACAACCAGGGCTAGGCCCAAGGACATCTGAACAGTTTTACTGAAAATGTTAGCCATTTGATTTGATTCCTCTTACGCTTTTTAGGATTTACTCAGATTCTAGACCTGAATTTAATTCAAATCTAGTTACAGACTAGACAAACGCCGACAAAAAAACTTCCGACTAATATTTTAAATAATCAAGTAAATAATCAACAAATAATTACTAAGACACCATAGTAACAACATCTGGGCTTAAAATAAGAAGCCACAAACTTTAGAACATAAAACTTTTAGAAAAAGATAAAGTTTAGTTAAAGAGTCAAGATAAAATAAACAAACAGCTTATTAAGTGTAATTGCTTAATCTTTATAGCGATTTTTGCCCGGGTGAAGGATAGGGACGTTGCTCAGAACTATGAACTGATAGATTTCTCCTTAGTTAGGGTATATCTCACGCGTTCAGGAACCGCTATGGCTCTAAACCACTCTTTTGCTGCAATCTCAAATAAGATATTATAATTTTACCCGAAGAGAGAAATTGATGTCAAGCCCTATGCCGAGGGAAAGTGATGAGGCAATTTAAAGTTATTGACACGGGAAATTACCTAAATCTATAGAAAATATCGAGGGATAAAATCAATTTGTGTCCAGGTCTGGTCATGTTGAAAATATCTTGATAGACAACACTTAAGGATACTGGTAGATTCCTAAAGGGGAGGAAGTCTGCAGCCAAGCTAAACCCTGTCCCATTCCAGGATGAGCCCAGGCCAATTTGGGGATGAACCCCTACTCCAACGCCGGCAATCAACCCAACACCATCTTTTGCAAAGATAGGAGAACCCCCGATCCCTAAAGTTGCAGTCATGGGCATAGGTGAATAGCTGTCCGTGGGTCGGAGGTAGGTAAAGCCAGATAGGAGACCGTAAACGGAAGAAGAATTTAGGCTGGCCTCAGGACCATAGCTGTAAAAATTGGCAATGCCAAGAGCTGTAGAAGCCAAAAAATTATTACTGTCAACAATCTGGCGGTGTACCTTCAGGTCGAAAGAGCCATTTACCGCAAATTGGGTACGAGTACTAAGAATATTGTAAGCAAGCTCTACGCCGACCAAGTCCCTAGGATTCCCTAAGCCAAATCCTGTAGAAATAGAACTGTCAATAAAAGTAGTACGAACCCTATCTTTACTCGCTCCACTAATCGTAATAAAAACATCACCCCATTCTGCGCCAAAAGCTACCGGAATCCCTGCGCCAGCACCTGCACTGTAAGCATTAAATGAATTAGTCTCAAGAAGAGGCTCTATCTGCAATTGTTCTCGCAATTGATCGGGGGTGGGAGGGGTGTTAAGTTGATCGGTAGTCTGCTGAGTAATAGATTGACTAGTCTCTCCCTTGTTCAATGGAAACCGGTTGAGCGGGCTTTCTAAGCTACTGCTTGCCACCTCGTCTGGCATTGCCGAACCCTCTAGATTCAAAGGGAAATCGGAGATAGGGGAGGTAGCCCTCTGTAGTTGTTGAGCAACTGCAACGGAGGAAAACGACGCCCAGACAAGACTGGCAGTCAATAACAGACCTGAAGCCAGGCTAATTTCAGAGCAGATGGATGGAAACTTCTCAGACGTCATGCCGCTCTAAGCTATAAAAAACAAAATAGACCCTATCATTCAAATTATCTTCCGGCTAGAAACAACACAGCTGTGAGTGGTCAAAAAATCAACTGTTGTCCTAAAGATAACATCAGGGCTCAGTGGGATCAACTAGGACAGGTATTTTTTCGCTATAGTATTCCACCTTCTTGATAAAGGCTTTAATTTAACTTGGAATGTTTAGGCACCCATCCGTGGAAAGCCTTGATAGATAACCAATTCAGGATAGGAGGCGTTTTTGAGGCAGCATTTCTCGACTAAATCCCGAGCTCTAGCGACTGGCAGAGTGGACAACCACTTTTAGGGTGGTCAGGCTCGGGTCGCTACAGCCAGTCAGGTAAGCACCTCCCTGTTTTAGGCTAATCAGGTGCCTTAGAGCGGGAGAGGTGATCATCTCTCCCGCCAGCAGGGTGGGGATGCCGGGGGGATAGGCGGATATGGTTTCGCCACTGACCTGGCCCAGGGCCTGGGGGGTAGGTAGGGTGAGATGGGGGCTAAAGAAGGCTTGGCGGGGAGATAGTAGGGGACGGCTGTAGGGGGAGGACAACGACTCTCTCGATAGCTTTTTTGCCTGGGGTAGAGGGGGCACCAGGGTCTGGTGGGCTGATAGCCTGGCCAGGCCCTGGTGGCAATGCTGCATATCCTCCGGAGTATTACCCCAATTGATAATTAAGGTGAGGTGGTGGAGTTCAGCGAGTTCAACGGTGACTCCCATCTGGTGATGTAGGTAGTCATCCGCCTCCAGGCCAGAGAGCCCTAAGTCGCTGACATCAACGGTCAGGCGGGTGAGATCTAGATCTGCCACGCTGGGGTAATTGCGTAGTAGGGATTTGCTGAGCACAGTCAGGTTGGGGATCTGCTCAATCCTGTGACGCAGATCTCGAGCTAATCGCAAGCTCTTGGCCAGGAGAGACTCTCCTGCGGTAGCGAGTTGGTGGCGGGCGGCATCTAGAGAGGCCAACAGTAGGTAACTCGGGCTACTGGACTGGGTGAGTTGTAGGGCTCTACCCAGGCGATCGCGATCCACCCGTTCCCCCCGGCAGTGCAGCATAGCCGCCTGGGTCAGGGCCCCCAGCACCTTGTGGGTGGACTGGACCACCAGATCAGCCCCCTGGCTGAGGGCGGCGGCCGGCAAGTCTGGGTGGAAGCCAAAGTGGGGGCCGTGGGCCCCGTCCACCAGTAGGGGGATGGGGTGCTGGTGGGTGATGGCGGCGATCGCCGCCAGGTCAGAGCAAATACCATGGTAGGTGGGGGATACCACCAGTACGGCCCGGCTCTCTGGATAGTCAGTCAGGGCTCTAGCAACAGTCTCTGGCGCCATCCCTAGCACCAGACCCAGATCCTCGCTGTAATCTGGTTGGAGAAATACCGGCTGAGCCCCCGCCAGAATCAGGCCAGAGATAATGGACTGGTGGGCATTACGGGGCACCAGGATGGTATCCCCAGGATTACAGGTGGCCAGGATGGCCGCTTCTAAACCACAGGTGGAACCATTGGCAAGGAACCAGGTTTGATCAGCCCCAAAGGCCAGGGCGGCCAGGGCTTGGGCGGCGGCAATCACCCCCTCTGGAGCGAAGAGGTTATCCAGTTCCGGCAGTTCCGTCAGGTCCGCCGCCAGGGCCGCTGTACCCAGTAGTTCGCGTAGTTCGGGGGATGCCCCCTGGCCCCGCCGGTGACCAGGGGTGTAGAAGGCAGCGTGGGGGCGTTGGGCGGCATCCCCTAGGGCCGATAGCAGGGGAGTTTGACGTTGATCTATTGAGTCTATCGCGATCATAGGGGTTGACTTTGGAGTATGAAAAACCTCCAGGGGGCTGGCAAGACACTAGTCTATGGACCAGATTGGGTGACTTCCGGAAAACCCCTATTCGGGGAATTGATTTTGATCAATCCAATAGGTTAATCGGATATTTTCTAGGGATGGATGGGGTGCCCAGGGAGGGGATGGGCCAGGGGCAAAATCCTAATTTTTATTAAAGAGAAAATAACCTCGAGGCCATTTGTAGGAATCTCGACTCAATCCAAAGGGCTTTCCTGTAAAGGTTCTAGCTGTTTCTTGTAAAATTTCTGGTGGACACCACTCCATACCCTAAATACTCTACCCTCAACAATAACGTGTAAAACTGTGCAGTAGGTTTACTGTGCCTGGGGGTAGGGTGTGTCAGAATGGAAGCGGTTTTTGCCTAGTTACCCAAGATTTCGGCGTAGGCAGTCATGATTAAATCCATAGACCTCTTGTACCAGTATGCTTGGCTCGTGCCGGTGTTGCCACTGCTGGGGGCGACCGTGGTGGGGGTTGGCCTGATCTCCTACGGCCAAACCATTAGCCAATGGCGTCGACCGGCGGCTACCTTGATTGTCTCCTTGACCGGGGTAGCCATGGTGCTTTCCCTCCTTCTGTTCTGGAGTCAGCTGCAGGGACACCCTGACTATACCCAAACCTTTGAATGGGCCGCAGCGGGGGACTTTCACCTGGAGATGGGCTATACCATCGATCACCTGGCGGCCTTTATGCTGGTGGTGGTTACCACCGTAGCCTTACTGGTGATGATTTACACCGATGGTTACATGGCCCATGATCCGGGCTACGTCAGGTTTTATGCCTACCTAAGTCTGTTTAGTTCCTCCATGTTAGGTCTGGTGATCAGTCCTAACCTATTGCAGGTCTATGTATTCTGGGAATTGGTGGGGATGTGTTCCTACCTGCTGATTGGCTTTTGGTACAGTCGTAAACCCGCCGCCGATGCCTGCCAAAAGGCTTTTGTCACTAACCGGGTGGGGGACTTTGGGCTGTTGCTCGGGATCCTGGCCCTGTTCTGGGCCACCGGTAGCTTTGAGTTTGACGTCATGGGCGATCGCCTCACCGCCCTGGTTAACAGTGGTGGTCTGGCCCCAGGCATGGCGGCTGTGTTTGCTGTGCTGGTATTTTTGGGCCCCGTGGCTAAATCAGCCCAATTTCCCCTGCACGTCTGGCTGCCCGATGCCATGGAGGGGCCCACACCGATTTCGGCCCTGATCCACGCCGCCACCATGGTGGCGGCAGGGGTATTTTTGATTGCTCGCATGTACCCAGTGTTTGAGCCCATCCCCACGGTGATGACGGTGATTGCCTGGACGGGGGCCTTCACTGCCCTGATGGGAGCCACCATTGCCATTACCCAAAACGACATTAAAAAGGGTCTGGCCTTTTCCACCATGTCCCAGTTGGGGTATATGGTGATGGCCATGGGGGTTGGGGCCTACAGTGCTGGCCTCTTTCACCTGATGACCCATGCCTACTTCAAGGCCATGCTGTTCCTGGGTTCTGGCTCCGTCATCCACGGCATGGAGGCGGTGGTGGGTCATGACCCGGTGCTGGCCCAGGATATGCGGCTGATGGGAGGGCTACGTCGGTATATGCCGGTTACGGCGGTCACCTTCCTGATTGGTACCCTGGCCATCTGTGGGATTCCCCCCTTTGCTGGTTTCTGGTCTAAGGATGAAATTCTGGCCTCTACCTTTGCCGTCAGTCCAGTGCTTTGGGGGGTCGGTTGGATCACCGCCGGGATTACCGCTTTCTACATGTTTCGTATGTACTTCTCCACCTTTGAAGGGGAGTTTCGCGGTAACGACCAAATTATTCGTGGGGATTTGAAGCGAGCTCAGGCCCAGCGCCTGGGCCTCTCCTTGGGGCCAGGGGCCATGAATCCCCAGGAGCTCACCCTGGATATCGAGGATCATAGCCATGATGATCACGACCATGCCAGTCAGCCCCACGAATCGCCCCTGACCATGACCTTCCCCCTGATGGTTCTAGCGGTTCCTTCGGTACTGGTTGGCTTAGTGGGTACCCCCTTTGCCAATCGATTTGAGGCCTTTATCCATCCGCCTGGTGAGGTGGAGGGGCTGATGGAGGCGGCGGAGGCCTTTGATTGGGGTGAGTTTATCCTGATGGCGGGCAGTTCGGTGGCGATCGCCACCCTGGGGATTGCCCTGGCGGTGCTGATGTATCGCTTCCGAGTCATCGATGCGGCGGCGATCGCCAACAAAATTAAGCCGCTTTACAACTTTTCCCTCAACAAGTGGTACGTTGATGACCTCTACGAAGTCCTATTTGTCCAGGGTAGCCGCAAGCTAGCCAAGCAGGTTCTAGAGGTCGACATCCGCATTGTGGATGGCTTGGTCAACCTGGCCGGCTTCGTCACCTTGATCAGCGGGGAAGGACTTAAATACCTGGAAAATGGCCGGGCCCAATTCTACGCTTTGATCGTGTTTGGAGCGGTGTTGGGGCTGGTGCTGCTCTCAGGGGTAACCTAGGCTGCCCTCACACCCAGGCCCCTCTGGCCTTGACTGACCCATGGTTCCTGCCTACCTCGATTCAACCTATTCGCTGACAGGAATAATCCTATGGACCTCGCCACCTTTCCCTGGCTGACCACCATTACCCTCTTGCCACTGTTGGCCTGCCTACCAATTCCCTTCCTACCCGATGACAACGGTAAGACGGTGCGCTGGTATGCCCTGGTGGTGGGCCTGGTTGATTTCGTCTTGATTGTGGTAGCGTTCTACCTCAACTACGACTTCAGCCAATCAGGGTTGCAACTGGTGGAAAGTTACACCTGGGTTCCCCAGCTAGACCTGAAGTGGTCCCTGGGGGTAGATGGTCTGTCCATGCCCCTAGTGCTGCTCACGGGGTTTATCACCACCCTGGCCACCCTGGCGGCCTGGCCCGTCACCCTCAAGCCCAAGCTGTTTTATTTCCTGTTGCTGGCCATGTACAGTGGCCAGGTCGGGGTATTTGCAGTCCAGGACCTGCTACTGTTTTTCCTGTTTTGGGAACTGGAGCTGATCCCGGTTTATCTGTTGCTCTCCATCTGGGGCGGAAAGAAGCGTCTCTACGCCGCCACCAAGTTTATTCTTTACACCGCTGGTGGGTCCCTGTTTATTTTGGTGGCGGCCCTGGCCATGGCCTTCTATGGGGACACTGTTAGCTTTGACATGAGCCAGCTAGCTCAGAAAGCCTATCCCCTACGGTTACAACTGCTGCTCTACGGTGCCTTTCTGGTGGCCTACGCCGTCAAGTTGCCGATCATCCCCCTGCACACCTGGCTACCCGATGCCCACGGGGAGGCCACGGCACCGGTGCATATGCTGCTGGCGGGTATTTTGCTGAAAATGGGGGGCTACGCCCTGGTCCGGATGAATCTGGGGATGTTGCCCGAAGCCCACACCTATTTTGCTCCAGTATTGGTGATCCTGGGCTGTGTCAACATTGTTTATGCGGCCCTAACCTCCTTTGCCCAGCGTAATCTAAAGCGTAAAATTGCCTACTCCTCGATTTCCCACATGGGGTTTGTGTTGATTGGCATCGCTTCCTTTAGTAGCTTGGGCTTGAGTGGTGCGGTGCTGCAAATGGTTTCCCATGGCCTGATTGGGGCCAGCCTCTTCTTTTTAGTGGGGGCGACCTACGATCGCACTCATACCCTGATTCTCGAGGAAATGGGAGGGGTGGGCAAAAAGATGCCCAAGATCTTTGCCATGTTTACCACCTGTTCCCTGGCCTCCCTGGCCCTACCGGGGATGAGCGGCTTTGTCGCCGAGTTAATGGTGTTTGTAGGTTTTGCCACCAGTGATGCCTACAGTTTTACCTTTCGACTGATCACCATTATTTTTATGGCCATTGGCGTGATTCTCACCCCAATTTACCTGTTGTCGATGCTGCGGGAAATTTTCTATGGCCCAGAAAACAAGCAATTGGTGGAGCATGAAGTGCTGGTGGACGCTGAGCCCCGGGAGGTATTTATCATTGCCTGCCTGTTGGTGCCAATTATCGGCTTTGGCTTCTATCCGAAGCTGCTGACCCAGATCTATGACGCCACCACCCAACGGTTGACGGCCCGTCTCGCCCAGGTGTTTGTCGATCAGGATGATCCCCTGCGAGGGACAGTTCCCCTAGCGGCCCTACCGGTCTTAAAGGCCCCAGCCCTTGAGCCATAATGGTATTGATATCGGCGACGATGCATGTTTATGAGTAATTCTGTACTGTTTTGATTTTTATTTAGGAGTTAACCCGTAACTATATGGGAAACGTAGTCAGCGGATGGCTAGGCCGATCCTTAGTCTTGAGTTCTCTACTTTGGGGTACTCCTTTTCCCATTTTTACCTCTGTACCAGTGGCTTGGGCCCAGTCGGAGACAGAGGAGGCTACTAGTATTCGGATATACGAGCAGGTGAGTCCGGCGGTAGTCGCGATCGAAACCGAGGACGGCGGTGGCAGCGGCAGTATTGTCGATGCCAATGGTTTGATTCTCACCAATGCCCACGTGGTTGGTAGTAGTTCTGTGGTACAGGTGCGTTTGGCGGATGGGCGTCGCTTTCAGGGGGAGGTGGTGGGTTACGGCGATAATCGCCTGGATCTGGCGGCGGTGCGCCTGCGTAATAGTCCCAATAACTTGCCCACGGTGACCATTGCTTCTCCTAACTCGGTGCGGGTAGGTCAAAGTGCCTTTGCCATCGGTAGCCCCTTCGGTTTGCAGGGGACATTGACCGTGGGGATTGTCAGTCGTATTGACGGTGAGCGTAATTTGATTCAAACCGATGCCGCCATCAATCCGGGTAATTCCGGGGGGCCCCTGCTGAACAGTAATGGCCAACTGATCGGAGTTAATACTTCTATTTTTACCACCTCCAGTAGTGGGGGGAGTGTGGGTATTGGCTTTGCCATCCCCACCGACGCGGTGCAGTCCTTTTTGGCGGCGGTGCGGTCGGGACAAGCCACGACTACTAACGGTGTGGCCCGCACCGATCGTGCGCCAGTCCCCATCACCATTGGGGGTCCCATCATTCAGGGCCGCCTGGCGGAGGATAGCAACGTCCTGCCCGATGGCAGTTACTATAATGCCTACGGCTTTGAGGGGCAGGCGGGTCAAAGCATCATCCTTGATATGACTAGTAACGAGGTCGATCCCTTTCTGATCTTGATCGGTCCCGATGAAGATGGATTGTTTCTCCAGGATGACGATAGCGGCGGTAATTATAATGCCCGCCTATCCCTGCGCCTACCATCCACCGGCACCTATACTGTTGTCGCCAATGCTTACGCAGAAGGGGAAGTGGGGCGTTATCAGCTACGGCTAACAGAGGTCGGAGGAACTGCGACATCATCTACTCCCGATGGGGTGATTTTGCGCGAACAAGGGCGTTTAGGACCGGGCAACCCTACCCTGCAGGATGGCTCCTACTTCCAGGAATTCAACTTCCAGGGCCAAGCGGGGCAGCGTGTACGTCTGCGATTAGTGAGCGACAGCTTCGATACCTACCTGTTGCTACTCGACCCGGCGGGTAACACCCTGGCGGAAAATGATGATGCCAGTCCCAGCACGTCCAACTCGGAGTTAATTGTCACCCTGCCTGGAGACGGTCAGTATACCGTTATCGTCAACGCCTATAGCCAGGCTGACCAGGGGGAGTTTTTGCTAGTGGTGGACTAAGTTATAATCAGTTACTGGTTTAGGATCAGGCGACTGAAGTGTTATGCCAGGCTATGGTGCATTACTCTTTAGGGGTCTAGCGATCAGAAAAGGTCATGGGATTTTATCGAATTCGGTTCTGGCTAGCTCTGGCAGCTGCGGTGGGGGTGAGTGTTACTACGGCAACCGGGGATAGGGTCGGCCTCAGGGTTCAGGCCCAAGATCCTGGTACGATTACCCTGCGTTCCGATGTCCAGGAGGCTAACACCAACACCGGTGTGATTACCGCCCGAGGTAATGTTTACATTGACTATCCAGATCAGCAGATCCATGCCACCTCAGCCCAGGCCCAGTACTTTAGTAACGAGCGCCGGATTGTTTTGAGCGGCAATGTGGTGGTTCACCAGCAGGGCAACACCCTGCGGGCCGAAGTGGTCACCTACTTGATCGATGAGAGCCGATTTGTGGCCGCTGCGGCCCCTAACCAACAGGTGCAGGCGGTTTACCAGCTACCGACCAACTCACCCGGTGATAATCCCTCTGAAGATGCACCGCCAGTGGAGGGTCCTAGCTCTACCGCTGAACCACCCCTCGTCCTGGACCTCAGCCCCGTTAATAGACCTGCACCATGACCCGGCCCCTACTCTTTGATAGTGTTTCTGATTTTTCTGAAGGGGTGGCGATGGTGCGTCTAGACTCCCGGCTGGGTTACATTAATCCCCAGGGTGAGCTGGTGATTAATGTAACCGATGCCGCAGTGAGTTTAACCTCGGCCTACGCCCAGTCCCTGGCGGTAGCTCGGGCCGGTGACTACTACGGATATCTAAACCGTCAGGGTAATTGGGCAATCCCGGTGCAGTTTCGTCAGGCTAAATCCTTCTCTGAGGGATTGGCGGCGGTCCAGGGGGGTAATAAGTACGGGTTTATTAATCTTTTTGGGGAATGGGTGATTGAGCCCCAATTTGATCTGGCTAATCCCTTTGCTGAAGGCTGGGCCGCGGTGAAGCTGGCAGAGGATTATGGCTTTATTGATAAGGCGGGTCATGTGGTGATTCCTCTGACCCTCAAGGATGCCTGGAGTTTTTCTGAGTCCCATGCAGTGGCCAGAGTTGATCGGCACTACGGCTATCTGGACCGGAGTGGGACAATGGCGATCTCCCCCGTTTACGATGGGGCCTTTAACTTTTCCGAGGGCCTAGCCCGCGTCCGTCAGGGCAGCAATTTTGGCTACATTGAGGCGACGGGTCACCCAGGCATTCCTCTCATCTGGGCCTTTGCCTCTGACTTTTCTGAAGGCTTAGCGGCGATTTTATCAGAGGGGCGCTGGGGCTACCTGAATCGCAGCGGTGAGATTGCCATCCCTCCCCAGTTTACCTATGCCGCTGACTTTGCCGAGGGTTTGGCTGCGGTACAGCAGACGGAGCGCTACGGCTACATTAATCCTGCCGGTGACTGGGTCATACCTCCCACTTACCATAACGCTGGGCCTTTTTCGGAGGGCTTAGCCCGGGTACAGATCAACAGTCATTGGGGGTTTGTAGATACCGCCGGTAATCTGCTCACTGGTGTCGGGTTTGGTTAGGGGATAATGGGAGTAGCTTGAAGACGTGATTACCCTTAGGGCGTTGATCCCTAAGTTGTCCTACTCGCCTGGCCAGACTCTCAAGGATCACCCCAGACCCTATGGTTTTACCCTCTCCAGATACCCCCCTGTACAATCATCCCCTGCCGGATATTGAGAATTGGCTGCGCCGCCAAGGCTGCAAACAGGACAATGAAGCCCCTCACCAGTGGCATATCAATCGCCCTCTCTGGGAGGCGGACCTAATTCTGGAGACCGACTCCCTGGTGGTCCGCTACCTTCAAGCTGGGCCTGAGGGGCAGGATCTGCAACGAGCCTTCAAGTACTCCCTCAGCCGCCAGGACTTGGAGGAAGCAATTTTCTCAGGTCCCTAGACCTGGACTTTCCCACCAGTCGATTGGAAAGACCTATTCAGAGGGCTTGGTCTCAATTCCCTAGCGGAAGTTCAAGCGGTACTCGAGAAACAGCCGACTGTTATCGCTAAAGTTGGTGGATCCCTGCACCCCCCAGTGATCATCAATCCGGTAGCGGGCATTAAAGGCAAAGGGTTGGGCTTGGTTGAGTACCTGAATCAGGCTAACGGATAGGTTCTGGGTGATGCCCAGGTTAGCCCCCACTCCAAAGCTGAGGCGATCGCCCTCGGTATCTGGGATCAGACTGGTGGTGGTCAACCGAAACCGTCGCAAGCCCAGGGCGTTGCCCACCGCATCCTGGCGGTCGGCGGTGAAGGCATTGAGTAAATTAATCCCCAGGGGTAGGGCTGGTTCAGCCCCCCCCAGATCGGATAGGTACCCTCCGCTCACCATGCTCAATAGCTGATTTTGGGAATAGGGCGGGTTACTACTGAGCTCCAGGTTCTCAAACAGGCGGCTGGCGGGACCGGTGACCCGCGCTTCAATCAGCAGATCATCAAAAATGGTATTCGCCCCCAGGGGGTCGATGTCCGGTACCTCCGCCCTGGCGGTGAGGGCCTGGGAACGGTTAATGTTGTAGCTACGCTGGAGGGGAACGGTGGCGATGAACCGCAGATCCAGCTCCGGGTCAAGTTTTGACTCGGGTCGGAAAACAATTAGATTGTCTCGGCCCTCCTCCAGGAAAAACTCCGCTGTGACGGTGTTGATCCAGCCCTCAGTGAGGGCAATGGTGCCATCACCGTAGAGGCCAGGCACAGGACCACTGAGGGCCAGTTGCCCCTGCAGGCCCAGGGAAAATAGCGGGGCTGCCTTCACCCGGGCCGGTAGCAGGGTGATCCTGAGGGTATCGACCTGCACCGGAAAGACTTGTCTAACCGCCGCCAGGTCTTGTCTAAGGGCTTTTATCCCGGGGTTAAGTAGGACGGTATTGACCAGGTTGAGAATTTCTGGACCCACCGCCACCTGGGTATCCTGCAGACGCAGGTCGCCCCCGATGGTGGGGCTGAGCAGGGCGTTGGTGATGGTCACCTGGCCATTGATATAGCTGCTCACCTCCTCGGCAAAGTTAAAACTCAGGTCCCCCAGGGCCAGGGTGAGCCCCTGATCTGGGGGGCGGACAGCCTGGGGCGTAATGGGTAGCTCACCCCTGAGGGCAATTTGGCCTTCAAACAGGTTACCGGTGAGGGAGTCAATCCTAATCCCTTGATCTTGCAACTGGATGGCCCCCGTCAGGTGGTCGAGGGAGGTGTTGAGGAAGGGGCTATGGAAGCGAGCCTGATTAAAGGCGATCGCCCCCTCCACCATGGGCTGATTCAGACTGCCGCCGATCGCCACATCCAGATTGGCCTGACCGCCGCCCCAGGTGACCAGGGGGGTAAAGAGGTTAATCAAGGAGAAGCCCTCATCCTTGAGGCTGGCCCGCAGGGCAATGGCCTGACTAGGGGGCTGCACCGTCATAAAGGGTAGGGGATAGGGAACCTGGCCAGAGAAGGTGAGGGGCTCGGGGCTCGACCCGAGAATTCGCCCCTGGAGATTAAGGGTGGCATCCTGGTAGCTAAAGCGACTACCGATCTCCTGCAGGGGCTGCTGGTTGATCATCGCCCCAGCCACTCCGAACTGACCCTGCAATTGGGGATTGGTGTAGGCACCGGTGAGTTGGGCCTGGAGGTTGAGCAGCCCGGTGACCTGAAAGGGGGTTTCCAGCAGATTGGCGGCGCCGCTGAGGGGTAGGTTAACCGCCTCCAGCCCCAGGTTTGACTGGGCTAGACCCAGATCCCCCACCAGCCCCAGACGCGTCTCGCCAGCCCGAAACTCCAGGGGATTGAGGGACAGCACCTGGTCCCGCAGCTGGCCCAGGGCCAGAAATTGATTGTCAAAGTCATAGCGCCCCCAGGCCCAGTTTTGTCCGGCAAAACTAAATTCCGCCGCCAGGTCCTGCCCCTGGGCAATGGTCAGGCTGAGGCGGCCTGACACAGCGCCCTCCAGCTCCTCCAGACTGGGGAGTAGGGCCCGGGCGGACTGCTGCTGCCGTAGCCGCCCCAGGGCCCCCAGGGCCCGGGCCAGGGTGGCCTGGTTGGCCAGGGGGGCTTCGGGGTCCCCGACGGAGTGCACCGTCAGGTCCGTTGCCTGGCCCGGGGGCCGGGGCTGGAGCAACCGGCCCAGGTCCCCATAGTCGTAGAGGCCCAGGGTTTGGAGGATGTCCTGGAATTGGGCGTTATCGGTGCTGATCTCTGCCCGAGCCCGCCACTGGGGAAACCACTGCCCCTCCCCGGTGAATAAAAAGTTGGTGCGGGGGGTGAGGGTCAAGGCTCCGCCGGTGAGCAGGGCCAGACCATCGCGGTAGCCTAGCTGGCCGGTCAGGCTCTGGGCGGCGATCGCCCCCAGGGAGGGCCGGTTAAGGCGGAAGCTGGCGGTCATCGCTGGGTTTGACCAGGGGTTGAGATTGATCAGGGCATCGGCCTCCAGTCGTCCCCCCAGCCAGCCTAGATCGGGTTGTGCAATGGGGCGTAGGGCCAGCAGCCCTAAATCAAACCGGCGCAGCTCTACCACCAGGTCCTTCCCCTGGGGTTGTCCCTGGGCTAAAAACTCCCCGTTGGTCACCCGAAAGGCTTGGGGCCGCAGGTCAGGGCCCAGGCTAGCGAAAACCTGGGAGCCTCCCCCCCGTAGATCCAGCTGGGCTCCCTGGGCTGGGGAGGCCTGCACCGGGCCGCTCACATCCGCCAGCAGGCGGTGATCGTTGAGGGCCAGCTGGCGCAGGGCGGCGGTACCGGCTAACTGGGGCTGGGGCCAGTCCCCCCGCAGGTGACCGGTAAAGTCAAGGTAACCCCTGGGCCGTAGCCAGGCCGGCCCCCCCAACAGGGTATAGGCGGAGGCCAGGTTGAAGTTCGTCAAGCGGGTGGCGAAATCCATGGTAGAAAGGACTGGCCCCCCACCGCCGGGGGGAAAATCAATATTGGCCCCGCCGCTGGCGTAGAGCCCTGGAGCCTCGGCTGAGGCCACCTCTAGTCGACTACCGGTCCAGGCAAAGCGGGCCCGCAGGGGCCCCGGTAACACCCCCTCTATCCCCCCCAGGGCCAGGGGTATGGTTTGGGAAAGTTGGATCTGCCCCTGGGCTCGAACCCCTTGGGGATTCAACCGGGTCAGGTTCCCGGAGGCCCCCAGATCGGCGTCAAGCCGGCCCCGCAGTTGGCGAGAGACCTGGGCCAGGGGTAGGGACTGCCCCCGCAGGCGGGCTTGCCAGTTGCGGCTGATCAGGCTGGCCTGCCCCTCCGCCTGCAGCTGGCTATCTCCCACCTGGAAGCGGGTGGCCTCCGCCCGCAGTAGGGACTCAGCATAGCGCAGCCGCCCCTGGCCTGGGAAGCTGGCCTGGGGCAGTTGCCAATTGGCCTCCCCCCGCAGATCCGTAGCTACCCCCTGCAGCTGGGCTTGGGCCTGGAGGGGCCCTAACTGAAAACCGTCGGGCAGGGGTAGCCCGTAGAGGGTGGCGATGCCATCCAGGGGAAGATCGGTCTGGGCCTTCAGGTCAAGTCGGGCCTGTCGCCAGTCACTGGGCTGGGCCTCCGCCCGCCCCTGGGCGGTGATCACCCCGCCGGTGCTGGGCTGCAGGCGGGCCTGGCGCAGCACAAACCCCCGCAGGTTGGCGGCAAAACTGGCCACCAGGGTCGGGAAACCCAGCCGATCCAGCCGCACGGGCCCGAGGTTTTCCAGCTTACCCTCCACCTGGGGGTCCAGCAATTTGCCGGTAATCCGGGTGTTGATGCCAAAGTTACCCTCGGCAAGGATCGGTAGGCTTTGATCCAGGGCTGCGGCCACCTGGGCCAGACTGACCCGGGGCAGGGTAACCGTTAGATCATGGCCCTTGTGCAGGTCAATACCCCCGGAGGCCTTCACCAGAATGGACCCAAACTTCAGGGAGCTATTCTCCAACCGCCCCCCTACCCCCCTGGCCACCAGGGTGCCATTAATATCCTGGAGGGGGGCAGGCAGATCGGTGATCACCACATCACCGTTGCGCAGGCGGGCCGTTCCCCGCACCGTTAGGGGATCGGCCGCCTGGGGCCGTAACGTTAGATCGAGATTGGCGGAGAGCAAGCCGTTGCGGACAAAGAGGTTGCCCCCCAGCAGGGGGTTGACCGCTTCAATGGGGATTTGTTGGGCCTGCACCGCCAGGTTGGCCTGGCGACTATCCAGCTGCCCTTCGCCCCGCAGTTGAAAGGCGCCATTGTTGAGCCGCCCCCCCACCACCAGGGTGGCGGTTTGGTTGTCATCGCCGGTGAAGCGGAGCCGCAGGTTGACGTTTTTGAGCAGGATCAGGGAAGCACTGGTGACCCCCTCCGGTACCTCCACAATGGAGGTGCGGGAAATGGGGCCAATGGCCAGCTGGGCATTACGGATTTGCAAACTGCGCAGGCGGGTTTTTACCAGGCCCCGTTCCCCCACCGATTGGGGGGGACGGACCCGCCATTGGCCGTCGAAACCCTGCTTGAGGGCCACTTCGGGTTGGATAAAAACCACGCTAGGGCGGAGGGTACGGGTGAAGATCAGCTCCAGGGGGTTGAAGTTAACCTCCAGGGCGCGGGCCTTGACCCAGGAGAAGTTCTCCTCTGTGGGGGGCACAATGGAGGGGCCCAACCGCACGCCGGTGGGGCCAAACCGCTGAAATTCCCCTACCTTGAGGGGGCGGCCCAGGGCTGCGCTGAGGTTATCTTCAAGAAACTCCGGTAGATTTTTCCGCACCAGGGTGTACCCCCACCAGGCGGCCAGGGCCCCTGCCAGGGTGGTCACTGCCCCCGCTAGAGCTAACCGCTGCAGCCAGCGGTTAGGGGAGGGGGGCGGTGGGGAAGCCGTAGGGGAGAGATCCTCAGCCAAACTATTGACGCCTCATCGGGGGTGACTGGGTAGAGCTCCTGACCTGGGCCAGGAACGCACCAGGGAGTTATGGGTCGTATGGGGCAAATTCTACCTAGGCAGAGCGGGTTTGAAAAGCCTGGATGGGGGAATTGGGGGAGAGATCGATCTCTAGCCGCCGATCTGGGACATGGTGCGACCGTAGGCCCCGGTAACGCCGGATTGACGCATTTTGTAGTTGATGGCGGGTTTAGCCGCCACCAGGTCCGCCACCCGTTGGCGCAGGTAAACCAGGGGTTTACCCTGGCGCAGGGGAGTTTTCAGGTCAATCTGGCCGGTTTCATTGAGCAGGCAGGGGCGCAGCCAGCCATCGGCGGAGAGCCGCAGGCGGTTGCAGCGATCGCAAAAACACTCCGACATCTGGCTGATAAACCCCACCGTACCCAGGGCTCCGGGGATCTGAAAGACATCGGCGGGACCATTACCCCGCACCTGGCCCGGCTCCAGGCCCCAGTGCTGGCGAATGTGCTGGCGTAGACTGGCGGAGTCCACCCAGCCCCGATCGGCGAACAGGTGGGCGTTACCAATCGGCATAAATTCAATGAAGCGAATATGCCAGGGGCGATCGCGACTGAGGCCAGCCAACTCCAGCACCTCCTGGTCGTTCACCCCGGGGATCACCACCACATTCAGCTTCAGGGGGGCAAAGCCCAACCCATGGGCCACCTGGATGCCCTGCCAGACCTGGTGCCAGCGGTCTTGGCCTCCGGTTAATTGCTGAAACACCTGGGGATTGAGGCTATCCAGACTGATGTTGAGACGGCGCAGACCGGCCTGCCAGAGGGCCGGGGCCTTAGCCGCCAGCAAAATCCCATTGGTGGTGAGGGCCAGATCCTGGGTGGCGGGCAGCTCGGCCATATCGGCCACGATCTCCACCAGGTCGGGGCGCAGCAGGGGCTCCCCACCGGTTAGCCGAAACCGGTCAAAACCCAGGGGGATAAACACCTCCGTCAGCAGCTGCCGCAATTCCTGACGAGTCAACCAGTCCTGCCGCTGCACATAATCCATGGTTAATCCCGCCGGCATGCAGTACTGGCACTGGAGGTTGCAGCGATCGATGAGACTGATGCGCAGGTAGTCGGTGGTGGGCATGGGTAGGGCTCTAGGGGAATTTAGGAGAACCGGTCAGTCCAGCAGGCTGAGTTGTTGGCCGGGGGGGGCGGGGCGATGGCGACCGAAACGGGAGGGGGGAATGGTGACATGGGCCACAAACCAGGTGCGGAGGGCGGTTTGGTCGGCGCTATCCAGACTGGTCAGGTCGAGGGCGGGGGGAAAAAGGGCAAGAGTTGATTCTAGGGCCCAGCCGATTTCCCCGCCGTAGCGATCGCTGCCAAAGGGGGTCAGGTCCGCCGGTAGGGGGGCCAGGTGGGGCAGCAGGTGAGGAGTGTGGAGAAAGCTCTGCCGCTGCCGCTCCAGCTGTTCTACCCGCCGTTTTCGGGCGGCTTTGTAGTCAAGGATGGGGGCGGGGTAGGTGGATCGCCGGGGCGGGCTACCCAGCTGTTCCGGGGGCAGGTCCGCCAGCTCCGGCAGCCATCGCTTGATAAACTGCCCCTCAGGGTCACACCGATCCACCGCCACCTGGCCAGGATGGTAGATGCGGGTCCAGGTTTTGTCCAGGCAGTGGGTGACACCGGCCTGCATAGCCCACTGGTAGTGGTCGATGGGGCAGTCGCCATCGATCAGGTGGCGCATAAAGTGGAGGGCACCGTAGCGCCAGTCCATGCCCATTAGGTTACTGAGGAAGCTGGCATAGATTGCCCGGCTACGAAAATTCAGGGCCAGGTAGCCCCCAGTGGCCTGCAGGCAGCGGGCGGCGGCATCGACCATGGGAAAGCCGGTGTGGCCGGTTTGCCAGGCCTGGTAGAGATCGGGGTCAAAGGCCCAGCCCTCCTCGTCAAAGATGCGGTAGAGCGATCGCAGTTCCAATTGGGGCAGGTAGCGAAACCGCTGACCAAACCCCTGGCCCCAGCGCAGCCGGGAAATCAGCTGCTGGTGACTGCACCGCCGTCGGGGGTTACCCCCATCCCCCCTGGCCAGCACCGTCTGGACACATTGGCGCACCGAAATCACCCCAAACTTCAGGTGGGGGCTGAGGCCGGTGGTCACCTCCGCACTGGGGTAGGACAACTGCCAGTAGTAGCGCGGCGCCTTGTCCTCCAGAAAATCCTGCAGTAGGGCCTGGGCGGCGGCGGTGCTGGCCGGGGGAATCGGTTTACCATCGGACCGGTGGCCCAGGTGGGGAAGCTGCGGCCAGGCCTCACTGATCACCTCCGGTGGCACCGCCACCGCCGGGGGGCAGGGAGCCAGTTCCTCCCCCATCTGCTCGTACCAACGCCGGCGATAGGCGGGGTAGGGCACCAGCTCTGGGAGACTACCGGGGGGTTCAAACCAACGGATTTGCATCCCCGCCGCCGCCAGGGTCTGGTTCAGGCGGGCATCCCGCACCCGGCCGTAGATCCGTTCGCAGTCGGTGTGGGCGTAGATACCCTCCGCCTGGCATTGTCGCACCAACTTGGGCAACACCTGCACCGGGTCCCCCGATCGCAGGATCAGCCGTCCTCCCAATTGCCGCAGGTCCGCATCCAGGGCGGCCAGGGCCCCCAGCAAAAATTCCACCCGGGCCGGTCCCGTTTCCGGATGGTGCAGCAGGGACCGGTCAAAGACAAATACCGGAATCACCAGCCCCCGCCGGGCGGCCCGGACCAGGGGAGGATGGTCAAACACCCGCAAATCCCGACGGAACCAGACAATGGTGCGGTGCATAGGGCAGCGAAGGCAAATGGGACAAAATAGTATTTATGTACTATAATAGATTCATGGTTCTGGCCTTGGTTTTCAGTGTAGGGGTCTTCCCGGTTTCGATCCAGGTGGACTTGGGTGCCTGGAGGTTAGAGCCACCCCTGGTGAATTCTGCAATACCGCCATGACGCGCTACTCCCATCCATCGGTTTCTGTCCACTACCTGCAGCAACAGTCCACCCCGGTTGGCAGCTCTCCCCCTGCCGATACCGATCCCTGGGCCCCACCCCTGGTCAGCCCTGAGCCCTGCCCAATGGGCTCAGGACGCTGGGTGCTGGTGGGCGGGTCCATGCTCACCCTGGCCACCTTGGTGGTGGCCCCTAACCTGGGGCCGCTGACCGCCTCCCCTGGGACGGCGGATCGGTGTCTTCAGATTGATCAACCCCAGGCCGTACTTTCTCGGCAGCAGCTACAGCAACTGCTGAACACCCCTACCCAAACCCCCCAAACGACTCTACAAGCCTGGTTGCCCATTCCCTATTGTCGTCTGACCCCCGACGCCGATGCCGAGGGGGTTACGGTAGACCGCCAGGCCTATCCCCTGGAGTTTGACCCCAATACCTGGTTGGTGGTGCAGTACCAGGGTGATCGCTATAGAGGCTATGACTTTGTGCTGCGACGCTAGGTTTCTCATTAAAGAGTTGCTGGAGCACTACACCTCTCAAAGACCTCTCGAGGGGAGAGCTGTGGTAGGAGGTCACAGCCCAGGGTGATGACCTCCTTTTTCAGGGTATCGAGCAGGCGTTATTGGTAACGCTGCCCATCATCATCATCATCATCAGTCCCTGAATCTTGATAGTTATCCTCTGAAGTCCACATCCGGTGAAACAGAGGGTCAATTGTGTGGGCTGTAGTGGTAACGGCTTTGGGTGAACCTAAACAGGAATCCGATCTCACCTAAACCTGCCGGTCAAAAACTTTTGGACTATAGATCTGACAGCCATCACAGGGACCTATGGGGTTGACGGCACAGCGCAAATAGGGTGAGTGGGCGTTAAGGGCACAGGTGATATCACCGATCATGTAGCCTACTCCGTCCACATAGTGCAAATCATCTTGATTCCTAAGGGGCTGAGGGACTACTACCCGTCCATAGACTGGGGCTACTCGACCTCCGGAACCCTTAGCCGAACGATCAGTAGTCCAGGTATACCAAGCCGAAATACAGGCTGGTGCCAAACCTACTAAAAAAATTAAAAGTATAACCAGCATTGCCCAATCATACCTAGACGATTGCAGTGATCCTAGCCCAGGGGCAGATGGAATAGGCAGCAACGTTATCAAACGTTATCTCTCAACCCCAGATCGACGGACTTCCAACCTCGCCATAGACTGAGGAGCTAAAGGTCTGCTCCTCAGAGCCTCCGTTGCCCGGGTTAATTGGTATGGGGGCCGCTGCCTGGCGGAAACGTCAGGGGGAACTGGTGGCTAGTTCTGAGGGCGAGGCTTAGACAACAACTGCCTAGTAAGGTTGAGGTGGTTGTGCCCCAGCCACCTCAAGGGCAAGTCCAGAACTTTCCAGAACTTTTATGTATTGGCGGATATACCTTTACAGTTCATCATGGACCTATTGTTGATGACCTAGATTTCAACCCTGAAGGATTACTTCTAGCTTATTCAACATTAAACCTGTAGACTCGCGTGTGCTCCAAAAGCTAATATCGGGTAGGGCCTCAGGACATTGGTTTAGTCATTGCTAGCCAGTGGTAGTGCCTTACCCGATTTTTATTGCGAAAAGTCCAGGGTGGTGGCTTTTACCAACTCTGTTTCGAGAGCTAAGAGTTTTTCGATACGGGCTTCCGTGGAGGGATGGGTGGCAAATAGGGTAGCCAGTCCCTCCCGGCTAAAGGCATTGACAATTAATAGGGGTTCAAAGGCCGGGTTACCCTGTAGTGACACCTGGCGAGCACTGGCCTCCAGCTTTTGTAGGGCACTGGCCAGGGCGCGGGGGTTTTGGGTAAGGCGGCCAGCATCGGCATCGGCCTCAAACTCCCGGGTTCGAGAAATGGTCAGTTGAATCACCGTGGCGGCCAGGGGGGCTAGAAACACCGCCAACAAAAGGCCTAGGGGGTTCGGACCGCGGCGATCGTCCTGGTTATAGGCCATCCCATAGCTGGCCCACTGGGCCATATAGGCCAGGGAGGAAATTGCTCCACCGATAGTGGCGGCCACCGCCTGGGTGAGGGTGTCGCGGTTGAGAATGTGGGAAAGTTCATGGGCAATCACTCCCTCCAGTTCCTCTTCAGTCAGCATGGCCATGATGCCTTGAGTAACCGCTACCGCCGCATGGCTGGGATCACGTCCGGTGGCAAAGGCATTGGCGGCTGGGTTAGGAACCAGGTATATCCCCGGCATAGGAATCTCCGCCTGCAGACTCAGGCGTTCGACAATATCGAAAACCCCAGGGGCTTGGTCGCGGGTGACTGGCTGGGCCCGATAGGCGCTCAGGGCGATCTTGTCTGAGAAGTACCAGGAACTGAAGTTGCCGAAGGCAGCCATCACCAGACCAATAATAATGCCGGTGGGGCCGCCAATCACAAGGTAACCAAGGGTAACTAACAACCCCGACAGCAGGGCTAAGAGCGCAAGGGTCTTGATCTGGTTCATTGGGGTTCTCCTCAAGAGGGATGACATCAGCCTGGGACTTAAGACCCTGGGGGTATAACCGGGTTATGCCCCCAGGAGGGGTTAGCGGTCAGCCTTAACCGGCTAAGGTGGATAGCGCCTTCAGGGCTTGACTACCCAGATCAAAGGCCCGGTTGAGGGAGTTGATATTGTCCCCAACGGATTCCAGCACCTTGGTCAGGTTATTTTCATTGATTTTGCCGGTATTATCCGCTATGGCATTGACCATACTAGCCACTTGCTTGAGGGCATCCTGGTTTTGGTTCAGTTGCCGATGCACATCCCCCTTCACCGCCTTGAGCAGATTTTCCACGGCGGTTTCCAGACCCTCGTCAAAGGCCGCACTGTCCTGGGCTAGCCCGGTAAAGGCACTAGCCAAATCCTGCAGGGACTTCTTAGACTGACTCACCTGCCGCAGAATAGCCTGGCGATCGCTAGCGTCCAGGTTTGGATCAGCAGCCTTTTCTAGTTGGGCGGCCAGACTGTTCACAACGGTCTGGGCCTGCTTTAACGGGTCACCATAGCTGCCCTGGGAGGACTTGACGTAGCTATCCAGCACCGCAGACAGATAGTTTTGGCCCGCTGACACCACCGCATCATTAAGGGGGGCGGCCAGGGCCGAACCGCCCCCAGGGCTAATCACCAGCACCAGCAAACTGGCCAGCAAACTAATTAACGCCTTAGGAAAAGTAAACCTAGAAAAATCAATCTTCATGGGGAATCTCCTGATGTGACAAGGTTACGAATCAACCCGGCCAGGGTTTCTAGGACTAACCTGGCTGGGTTGAGGGTGGGGTTAGATCTCCGCCACAGCCCGCTCAATTAGGCGCCGGGCGAGGGTTTGGGTACCAGTGTGTTGGTAGTACTTAACCGATACATCCAAAAAGGCTCCCAGATAGTCCAACTTGGTTTTAGAGCCTTCGATAAAACCTCCCAGGTTATCGATCAGGCCACTCTGGGTAATGCTGTTATCCCTGACAAACCCGTCCATCCACCCCTTGGTTGACTCAAAGCTTTTGGTCATAAAGGCGAGCTTTTCGCCATTGTCGCTGCCGGGAATCTCAGCTTTGACCCCCTTAAAGGTGGGATTATTGTCTAAATCCGAGGGGCCCATGCCGCCGATCATGGCCAGGGCTTTGGTGGAAAAGTCGGCCCCCAGGGGAATGATGCCATCAAAGCACACCAGGGCAGCCATGCGAATCAGGGATTCGTCCTTGTAGGCCCCCAGGGCAGACAGGAAGTCACCCAGGCTGTTGCCGGGAATCCCACTGATTTTGCAGAAAGCCACCACCTCAGTCACCAGTTTGACCACCAGGTCAATGGTTTGGGCTTTTTCCGGTTTGGGGGTGATATTTTTTAGGAAACCCAAAAAGGTATCCTGCCCAATCCGGTTGGCCAGGGCCGCTGCCCCCAAAAGGCCGGAGGCAGAGTCAACGGTTTCGTAGAGCCACAGGGCGGTCTGATAGCCCTGTTTCTTGTCGTTGAATAGGGCGATCGCCCGTTCCCCGATGGCCTGCACCATGGCTTCATCGGTCTCCCCCGTCACCGCCTTAATGGTGTTATCGAACCCCACCAGGTTCTCCCACTTTTGGGGTACAAAGCTATCCAGGGTCTTTAAAGCCCTTACCGTCAGGCCACTGGTGGGCAGCTTGTCAACAATCTCGTAGATTTTTTTACTCACAGTTAACTCCTTTGTCCGTTGTGAATCACCGACTGCAACTGAAAAGCTTTACCGTCGCTGGCTTAGACCGCAGGCTGCGGGGTGGGAGACAACTTGGGCAGTTCCACCCTCGGCAACTTAAGGCCTGGTTTCGCCGTTAAGGCCGGTGCGGTGCTAGGGGTAGCAGGAGCCGTAGGGGTAATTGAGGGACTAGGGGCAGGGATCACCGCTTTAGCTGTTCTAGATTTGGTGATCGCTCCCTTGAGTTGGGCCAGACCCTTCAGATCAAATTTCTGAATCCAGGCCACCCGATCCTCCTTAGTAAAGCCAGGATCACGGGAAAGCACCTTCACCTGGTAGCGGTCATTCACTAAAATTGCCGTAGCCGTGGTGCCCTGATCGACGGCGGGATAACCGGAAATACGATCGGTGACGCCCTCATACTTAGCCGCCGCCGTTGGTACACTGGTGGTGTCACTAATGGTAAGCATGGCTACAGTCACATCACCACGCTGCAGTTTATACTCAGAAAAGCCTTTTTTTTCTTGATAGGGAATAGTCTTATATTGTCCTTGGTCGCCAGGGAAAAATCGGTTGAGGGTGTCGCCCTTCTCGGCCTTTCTAGCGACCGCCGCTGGAGCACCAAAACCAGTTGTGTCCTTCTGAACCTTGTCATACTTAGAAGGAGCCGAAGCACAGGAGCTGATTAGTAATACTAGACAAACCATCAGGGGGACAATACGCTTCAGCCAGCGAATATGGGGCATAGCAAACTCCTTAAGAGACAATCTTGATCAAGGGATTGCTGGACATACCAGGAGTAAGGCCGGTATCACCCCTGACCGATGAGTGGTTAAATGGCGCCACTTTACTCAAATGATGCCTGTTTGGCACCTTGTCACAGAAAAATAAGACTTCTATAAGCCCAGAACATTCGTTAACACAGACGGCCACAGAAAGTTTTGGGAAGCTTTAGGCCTGGGATCATCAGCCTGGAGCAAAACGTAGTCCTGGGCAGTGGTTGAGGTCATAAGATTACTGCTGCGCCACGGGTGACGACGGCTGTATGATGACATTTCGCAATATCGCCCCAACACCTGCAAGGGGGCGGAGGTGAGCCAGAACACTTACCCAGTATTGACTTTGAACGATCAACCCCGTCCTAGCCATTCTGACTAAAGCGGCCTCTCCTTGCTGTGCCATCTTGCCCACCAGGAGCGGCACAGCTATAGCTCAAAGGCCAAAGACGTAACCTCCTACCTGGGTTACCCAGGTCAGCCTGAAAATGGCTAGGTGGGGTCATCATTACCTAACATCAAATCGGTAGTTTGGGATATAGGATTGATTTATGGGGTTCTGTGTTTGAAAACACAGTTGAATGAAAATACATAAAAGTTTTAGGGTTGGTATTTTGTGATTACCTGTTGTGATTACCCCTGGCTTTAGATCCTAATCATCGATTTGGAGTACTGAGGTTAGATCACTGTTGACGGGGCACTCTGGGGGCTGCCTTGGGTTTTCTACTGTGATGTTTTCCGCTTTGTGTCCCTGAACCTGTAGGACTCGCCCATCCCCCTAGGTTTGCCCACCCTCTACCGGAAGAGCTCGAAGCCATGGCCATTGCTAGTATTAATCCAGCTACGGGAGTTACCCTGCAGGTCTTTGATGATCTGCCCCCGGCGGCCCTGCAGGTTACCCTAAGCCAGGCCGATCAATGTTTCGCCCAGTATCGTTACACTTCCCTGGATCAACGGGCTGCCAGGCTACGGGCCGCCGCCCAGGTACTGGAGACTAACCGACAGGGTTACGGTCAACTGATGACCTTGGAAATGGGCAAACCCCTGGCGTCGGCGATCTCTGAGGTGGAAAAAAGCGCCTGGGTTTGCCGGTTCTACGCCGATCATGGAGCCGAGTTCCTGGCGGATACCCCCATAGCCACCGATGCCAGCCGTAGTTTTATTCGCTATCAACCCCTGGGGCCAATTCTGGCGGTAATGCCCTGGAACTTTCCCTTCTGGCAGGTGTTTCGTTTCGCCGCTCCAGCCCTGATGGCGGGCAATGTGGGTTTACTGAAGCATGCCTCCAATGTGCCCCAGTGCGCCCTGGCGATCGCCGAGGTCTTTGAACAGGCGGGGTTCCCCACCGGGGCCTTTCAAACCCTGCTGATCGGGGCTGATCGCATTGCTGAATTAGTTGCGGACGATCGCATCAAGGCCGCCACCCTCACCGGGAGTGAACCGGCCGGGGCCAGCCTGGCCGCCGCCTGCGGTCGCCAGATCAAAAAAACAGTGCTGGAGCTGGGGGGTACCGATCCCTTTATCGTCATGCCCAGCGCCGATCTGGAGGCCGCCATCACCACCGCCGTCACCGCTCGCATGCTCAATAATGGCCAATCCTGCATTGCCGCCAAGCGCTTTCTGGTCCATGAGGCGATCGCCGATCAGTTTGAGCAGGGGCTGAAGCAGCAGTTTGCGGCCCTCCGGGTGGGGGATCCCATGGTGGCTGGGGTTACCGTCGGACCCCTGGCCACCCCCGCCATTGTTGCGGAGTTAGACCAGCAGGTACACGCCTGCCTGAATCAGGGAGCGATCGCCCTGATCGGGGGTAACATCGCCGCCCTTAAGGCCCAGCTCCCCCCTGAGCTGCAGGCTGGCAACTGGTTTCCCCCCACCATCCTCACCCAAATTCCACCGGGTACGCCGGCGGACCAGGAGGAATTCTTTGGTCCCGTGGCCCTGGTGTTTCGAGTCCAAAACCTGGAGGAGGCCATCCAACGGGCCAACGCCACTCCCCTAGGGTTAGGGGCCAGTGGCTGGAGTCAAGACCCCCTTGAGCAGGAGCGCCTAATCAGCGAACTTGAGGCGGGGGCTGTCTTTATCAATGGCCTGGTCAAGTCCGATCCACGCTTACCCTTTGGCGGCATTAAGCGATCGGGGTACGGTCGCGAGCTTGGCCTAGAGGGTATGCGTGAATTCCTCAATATCAAAACCGTGTGGGTCAAGTAAACGATCCCCCCGTTCAGGGACCTGTGCCCCCCGGGTCCCTACCTCTATCCCCCAGCCATCTAACACCCCATAACAGCCCATGAACACTGCCGAACTCTTAGTAACTTGCCTGGAAAATGAAGGCGTTGAGTATATCTTTGGTCTGCCAGGGGAGGAGAACCTGCAACTCCTCCAGGCCCTGCGGCGATCGTCGATTCAATTTATCACCACCCGCCACGAGCAGGGCGCTGCCTTCATGGCGGACGTCTATGGCCGCCTTACCGGTAAGGCAGGGGTCTGCCTATCCACCCTGGGCCCCGGAGCCACCAACTTGATGACCGGCGTCGCCGACGCCACCCTGGATCGGGCCCCCCTGGTGGCGATTACCGGCCAGGTGGGGACTGACCGCATGCATATTGAGTCCCACCAGTACCTGGATTTGGTGGCCATGTTTGCACCGGTCACCAAGTGGAACGCCCAGATTGTCCGCCCCAGCAATACCCCCGAGATTGTCCGTAAGGCCTTTAAGCTAGCCCAGTCAGAAAAGCCCGGTGCCGTCCACATTGACCTGCCGGAAAACATTGCCGATATGGATGTGAAGGGGGTTGCCCTACGCAGGGATAGTCAGGAAAAAACCTATGCCTCCCTCCAAAGTATTCAGCAGGCGGCGGTGGCTATTTCCCAGGCCACCAATCCGATTATTTTAGTGGGTAATGGGGCGATTCGGGCCCGGGCCAGCGAAGCTCTGACGGAATTTGCCACCCAACTGAATATCCCGGTGGCCAATACCTTCATGGGGAAGGGGGTGATTCCCTACACCCACCCCCTCGCCCTCTGGGCCTTTGGGCTACAGCAGCGGGACTTTATTACCTGTGCCATGGAACAGGCGGACCTAATTGTGGCAGTGGGCTACGATCTGGTGGAATATTCCCCCAAACGCTGGAACCCTGACGGCAAGCTCCCCATTCTCCACATCAACCTGACCCATGCGGAAATTGACAGCAGTTACATTCCCAAGGTGGAAGTAATTGGTGATATTTCCGACTCCCTGCGGGAAATCCTCAGTCGGGTTAACCGGGAGGGGCGCCCGCAGCCATCCGCCCTCAAAGTTCGTGAGGAGATCCGAGCGGACTACGAACAATACGCTGACGACTACGGCTTCCCGGTCAAACCCCAAAAACTGATCTACGACCTGCGCCAGGTTCTGGGGGCGGAGGATATCCTCATCTCCGATGTGGGGGCCCACAAAATGTGGATTGCCCGCAATTACCACTGTTTACGGCCCAACACCTGCCTGATTTCTAATGGCTTTGCCGCCATGGGGATTGCCATTCCCGGCGCCCTGGCGGCTAAGTTAGTTCACCCCAACCGTAAGGTGGTGGCCGCCACCGGCGACGGCGGCTTCATGATGAACTGCCAGGAACTGGAGACCGCCCGACGGATTGGCACCCCCTTTGTCACCATTATTTTTAACGACGGCGCCTACGGCTTGATCGAGTGGAAGCAAATCAACTACTACGGCGAGTCCGCCTTCATTCACTTTACCAACCCTGACTTTGTCAAGCTGGCGGAGAGTATGGGCCTGAAGGGTTACCGGGTGGAGTCTACCGAGGACCTGATCCCCACCCTGAAAACTGCCCTGGAGGATACGGTGCCCGCCGTGATTGACTGCCCGGTGGACTATCGGGAAAATCTTCTGTTTAGCCAGAAAACCAATCAGTTGAGTTGCTTGATTTAAGGTTGGCAAGGGAAGCATGGCAGGTCGAGTTACGGCGGATTAGGCCGTAACTTGACCGAAGCGACAAAACTAATCAAGAGTTAAATCACCGTACCATCGGCAATGGTGGCATTTTTCAGGATAACTACTATACCGCTGCGGATGTAAAAGCCCAAATCCTCTCGCTCAGCCTCCTGGATATGGTCCTTATTGACAATTTGGACATTGGCACCAATCCGAGCATTTTTGTCGATGATGGCTCGACGGATGATGGATCCTTCCCCAATACCGATGGGAACTTTGCCCTGGGTTAGTTGTTGACTACTCTCTGAAAGGGGTTCGTAAAAATCCGCCCCCATCAGTAGGGAGTCTTGTATGACACAATCGGCATTGACCCGCTGACGTAGACCGATCACGGAGTGGTGGATACGGCAATTTTTAAGGATACAGCCCTCGGTGATGGTGGATTCAGTGATGTGGCAGTCAAGGAGTTTGTTGGGGGGCAGGTAACGGGATCGAGTATAAATCGGGGCGTCTTCGTGGTAAAAACTAAAGGGGGGTTGGGGCTGCAGGGTCAGAGCCAGGTTAGCCTGGTAGAAGGCGTCAATGGTGCCGATATCTTCCCAGTAGCCGTCGAATAAATAGGCCTGCACATTGTGATCGCGAGCGGAACCCGGAATGATTTCCTTGCCGAAGTCGGTTTGTTCCAGACCCTTGCGCAGCAGGTCAATCAGGACCTGCTTTTTAAATACGTAAATCCCCATGGAGGCGATAAAAGGCTTTTCCTTGGCCTGATCGGGCGTTAACCCCAGCACCGTTGTATCCACCCGCATGGCATCAAGGGCATCCCCCTTGGGTTTTTCGTAAAAGTCAATTACCCGACCAGTGCCATCAATTTTCATCAAGCCAAATTCAGAGGCTTGCTTGACCCCCATGGGCACAACGGAGAGGGTAATATCGGCATTGGTCGCCCGATGACGACCCACAAACAGACTGTAGTCCATCCGATAGAGATGGTCCCCGGAGAGAATCAGGAAATCCTCCACATTCCAGGAGTCAAATAGCCACAGATACTGGCGCACCGCATCCGCCGTACCCTGGAACCAACTGGGACTATCGGGGGTTTGTTGGGCGGCTAGAACCTCTACAAAGCCTTCCGTAAACTGGGAAAACTGGTAGGTCCGAGAAATGTGACGGTTTAGGGAGGCGGAGTTGAACTGGGTCAGGACGTAGATTTTGTGGATTTCTGAATTGATGCAGTTGCTAACAGGAATATCAATCAGGCGATACTTACCGGCCAGGGACACCGCTGGTTTGGCCCGAAACTTCGTTAACGGATAAAGTCGGGTGCCGGCACCCCCCCCTAAAATGATCGCCAGTACTGATTTCACAACAGCGCCTCGTTGATCCCCACAAGCAGACTTCCTACACCTCTACAGTTTGAGCCCGGGGGTACACCTTGACAAGGGGGATTGGGGAAAAATGTGATGCAATGTGATGTGTATAACAACGGTACCGTTAAATCAGCCTCACCAGAGAGCAGTCTAGGAGATCTATGGGGTTTGTCGACTATGACGTAGTGATTGTGGGTGGTAGCCTTCCAGCTCGGGCGGCCGCAGCCAGGGGAGCTAGGCAGGGGGCTCGGGTGGCCCTGGCGGAACCACCAGGGGAGCTGGAAAGGGAACTGGCTGGACAGTTACTGGTGCGGCATCTGGTCCAGCTCCATAGCCGTGCAGCGAAACCACTGGACTGGGCTGCCTGTGGTCGATATATTCAACGGACGGTGGAGGTCGCCTATCCCCAATGGACCCGGTCTGCCCTGGCGGCCCAGGGGGTTGATGTGCTTGAGGAGAGGGGACAGCTGAGTCCAGGACCGCCCCTAACCCTGATTACCCCTCAGCGCCAGCTCCGCAGTCGAGGGGTGATTTTAGCTCCGACGGGGCAAAGTCCGCTGCCCCCCATACCGGGCCTGGCGGAACGAGCTTACCTAAGCCTGGAGGACCTCGCCGCCCTGCCCCGGCGTCCTGACCGACTGGTTATTCTGGGCCGCCGCCCCCTGGCCATCGCCCTGGCCCAAGCCCTGGCCCATCTGGGCACTCTGGTGACCCTGGTAAGCCGTGGCGATCGCCTGTTACCGGAGGAGGATACCGACATTTCAGAATTTGTGGAGAGCCTGGTCATTGCCGCTGGAGTAGACCTGCGCCTGGGCACCTCCGTCCTGGAGATCACCGGCGAAGCCCCCCTGACCCTGCATCTGCCAGACCAGCCCCCCCTGGTCACCGATCACCTGCTGCTGGCCAGCCTACCCCGACCCCACCTGGCCCCCCTGAATCTGAGAGCCCTGGGCGTGAGTACTGAGTCACCCTACCTAGCCGTCGACGATCACCTCAGGACCCTCCATCCCAGGGTATTTGCCTGCGGCCCTGTCCTGGGGGGCTATTGGGCTGAGGTCAGGGATCACCAGGATGTGGCGATCGCCCTCGACAATGCCCTCTACCTGCCCCGGCGTGCTGCGCGTTGGCACCCTCGCCAGGCTCTGCTGCCCACCTGGCCTCCCTTAGGCCGCCTGGGTATAACGGCGACCCAGGCAAGGGCCTGGTATGGCCCAGCAGTCACAGTGCTACAGGCACCCCTTAGTGATCTGGTCAGTTGCCATCTCAGCGATCACACCACCGGGTTTTGCCGCTGGGTGGTCCATCAGGAGGGGCAGCTACTAGGAGCCCAGATCATTGCTCCCGAGGCCGATCAGGTCCTGGCGACCTTAGCCATGATCCTTCAGCATCGGCTGGGCTTGCAGGGTCTGGCCCAGATCTTCCGCCTACCCTACGGTTCCAGTGAAATCTTGAATCAGTTGCTAGAGGCCTGGCAACAGCAGCGTTGGCAACCGGGTCGCTGGCGTCGCGACTGGGCTGAGAATTGGTTTAACTGGCGACGAACTCGCTAGGATTCAGGCATCTAAACCCCGACCTCCTTATCAAATCTTAGGGTTTAGGACTCAGCCTGCCCCTCCGGATACCTGATATGATGGTGATAAGGAAAGAATTTTGAGTCTTTGAATTTATGAGTTCCCTAGAGCTTTTGCCTCAGTTGCAGCCTGATCTGCGAGTTGGCCTGGGCCGGGTTTTAATTGTAGAAGACGAAGAGATAATTCGAGAAACCATTGCTCTGGGTCTAGCGGAGGAGGGGTTTGAAATCCTAATTGCTGAAGATGGTCTTTCGGCCCTCGATCTGTTAGGGGGGACAGCTGCTGCTAGCCGTACCAATCTCCCTGAAATCGACCTGGTGATCTTAGATCTGATGCTACCCGGGATGAACGGCTTAGATTTGTGCCGCCTCCTGCGTCATCAGGCCATTCAGGTGCCCATTTTAATCTTGAGTGCTAAGGGTACGGAAAGTGATCGGGTGGTTGGGCTAGAAACCGGAGCCGATGACTATCTGACTAAACCCTTCGGTATGCGAGAGCTGGTGGCCCGCTGTCGGGCCTTACTGCGTCGACAGCAGACCAAAGCCAATCCCCATCAAGACTATGTTCTCCGTTTTGAAGACATCACCCTACATCCCCAGGAATGTCGAGTCTTTCTTAAGGGTGAGGAGATCAATCTTTCTCCCAAGGAATTCCGAATTTTAGAGCTATTCATGGGTCAGCCCCGACGGGTCTGGTCTCGGGATCAAATTATTGATCTGGTTTGGGGGCACGACTTCATGGGGGACAATAAAACCGTCGATGTCCATATTCGCTGGATTCGAGAAAAACTGGAGCCCGATCCAAGCCATCCCACCTACCTCAAAACTGTGCGGGGTTTTGGCTATCGTTTGGGATAGGCGCACCTGTCATGCCGTTAACCATTTTACTGGCGGAAGATGATGAGGCCACCTGTCTATCTCTGGGGGATTACCTGGAGCTAGAGGGATATCGGGTGGTCATGGCCACCGATGGGGAAACGGCCCTGGAGAAGGTCTTCACCCAGCAGCCCCAGTTACTGATTACCGACATTGCCATGCCCTATCTAGATGGCTATGCCCTTGTCCAACAGATTCGTCAAAACCCGGCCTTTCGCCTGCTGCCGGTGATTTTCCTGACGGCCCATAATCAAACTGTTGATCGCATTAAGGGCTACCAGGTGGGGGGGGATATTTATCTACCAAAACCCTTTGAGTTGTCAGAGCTGGGAGCCATCGTGCGGAGTTTGCTGGAGCGATCGCAGGTGATGCAGGCCACCTGGATTCAGCAGGTAGCGCTATATACCGCCCAGCAACTAGCCCTTAAGGCGGAGGCTCAGGCGATGGTTGAACCAGAGCAAATAACCCCAAGAGCCCCCGCTGGCCTGGGCCCAGAGCTGACTGCGCGCGAGCAGGACGTGCTGGCCCTGCTGTCCGGTGGCCTATCCAACGCCCAAATCGGCGATCGCCTGTTTCTCAGCCCCCGTACCGTCGAGAAATACGTTAGCAGCCTACTCCGCAAAACCGACACCCATAATCGTTCAGAGTTACTCCGGTTTGCCCTCAGTCACCATTTAGTCAGCTAGGGCAAGGTCGTTAGCTGAACCGATTAACCCAGTTCAGCAGCCGCCGGGTGGTGGAGGTCAGACGTTGGCGACGGTAACTATCGGCGGCTTTTTTAATGGCTTCCGCCTGGGTCGGGTAGGGGTGAATCACCTTGGCCAGGGTATTCAGCCCCTGACCGCTGACCATGGCCAGGGTAATTTCATTGATCATTTCACCGGCCTGGCGAGCCACAATGGTGGCCCCCAAAATCCTATCCTGCCCCTGGGGGTGCAAAATTTCCACAAAGCCCTCCGTGTCCCCCTGGATGACGGCCCGATCGACCGCAGAGAGGGGAATAGTAATCGTGTGAGTAGTCCAGCCCTGGGCCTGGGCGGCATCGGCATAGAGACCAACGTGGGCAATCTCAGGATCGGTGTAGGTGACCCAGGGCATGACCAGACTCCTGTAACGCTGGCGGCCCAACCCCCAGGGGGAAAACAGGGCATTCTTAATCACCAGGCGGGCGGCGGCATCGGCGGCGTGGGTGAATTTCCAATCCTGGCAGATGTCCCCCGCTGCATAGATCCGTGGGTTGGTGGTTTGCAGAAAATCGTTGACCTCTAGGCCCCGTTGGGGGTGGGTGGCGACGCCAGTCGCCTCCAGGTTGAGACCCTCAAGATTCGGGGTACGGCCAGCGGCCACCAGAATTTCATCCACCACCAGCGATCGCACCTCCCCCCCTTGACGATAGTGGAGGACCTTGCCGGCGGCGGTTCGGTCCACCCCCTCTAGGGTCGCCTCGAGGAGGATTTGTAAACCCTCCCCCTGTAATTTTTGCTGGAGTAGGGCAACCGCTTCAGGCTCCTCCCTGGGTAGGAGGCGATCGCCCCGCTGCAGCAGGGTAACCTGGCTACCCAACCGCTGGCAGGCCTGACCCAACTCGCAGCCAATCGGGCCCCCACCGATCACCGCCAGCCGCCTGGGCAATTGGGTGAGGGAGAAGAGGGTGGCATGGGTAAGATAGCCCACCGCCGCCAGGCCCGGAATGGCGGGGATGGTGGCGCGGCTACCGGTGGCCACCACGGCCTTTTCAAAGACTAGATTCCGGTCCCCAACCCTGAGGGTGTGGTGGTTCCTAAACTGCCCCTCGCCGAAAAATACATCAACACCCATACCCCGCAACCGCTCAGCGGAGTCATGGCGGCTCAGATCAGCCCGCACCCGTCGCACCTGGGCCATGACCTGGGCCAGATCAACGGTCATCTCCCCCACCTCCATACCGGCCTGCCGGGCCCGTTCCACGGTGGCAGCCAGCCTGGCGGCATGGATTAGGGCCTTGGAGGGGACACAACCCACGTTGAGGCAATCCCCCCCCAGCAGCTCCTTCTCCACCAGGGCAATCTTCAAGCCCAGGTCCATACCGGCAACCCCAGCGGCCACCACCAGGCCAGCAGGGCCTCCCCCGATCACCACCAGATCGTAGCGGTCAGCTGGGATGGGATTGATCCAGGCTGGGGGGTGGACGCGATCTTGCAGCAGCTGATTATGGAAATCAAAGGGCTGCAGCGTCGGGGACTGGCTAACCGGCTCAATCATACCGGTTAGGGTGGAATAGGGGAAACGGCAACCTCACCATCAAAGCAGCCATGGAACCTAGGAGGTGGCCAGCTTGGCACCTTCACTGGACATCAGCCAGTCAGGGGAGGGTAGCCATTGGTCAGGGGTTTCTACAGCCTCGACAGAGGCATGGTTGGGTAGGTATAAACGACGAATATCCTCCGGCAAAGCCTCAAGCAAATGGTGATGGGCTAGGTTCAATTGGTGCTGCAGTTGCTCGGGTTTGAGATACTCACCCTCGGCCTGTAGATAGGCAATCATCCGGGTCTGACTCCAACCAAAGCTATGGGCCATCACCAACATCAGGCGTTCTAGAGGGGCGAGCTGATCGAGGGCCCGGTGCAGATAGCACCAAAAGGGGGGAGACGCCTGGTCCAAGCGGTACTGAATGGCCGCCACGTCGGGTAAAACCACTTGATTAATACAAAAGGCAGTCAGATTCACCAACCACTGTTGTAGGGTAAAACCCCTAGAGCCCTTTTCAGCTTGGGTATCTACCCCTGCCAATTCATGCAGAATATGTTGCCAGGTCAAGGCAAACAGATAATCAGCCTGCACAGGAGACCGGGTAGAATGGCGTATTAAGCTATAAACGATGGGGGTATAGCGGCAAAAGATTGCCGTAAAGTATCGTCCTTCCTCAGGGTGGGCATTGAACAAACTCACCAACTCACCATCACTAAGATGCTGCAAGGATTGGACCAGGGTATGGTTACCCTCAGGAAAGGTAGGAATGTCCACCGCAGTCGCCATTGGTTTAGTAGAACCTATAGGAGTCAACAACGTTGCTTGGCTTGCCGGGCTGGGAAAAGCCTAGAATTTAGTTTCTAAGTATACCTACTGGATCAGATTTAGGGGGCTAAATTTACATAAACCTTGCCCCATGACTAAATTCCCTCAAGCCTGATCCGCACCAGACCCAATTCCCTAGCTCTGGTCGATTAGAATTAGTAGACTCTCTATCTTGGTTGACTGACAAAACTCTCAACGCTGGCGGCTAGAAGCCGCGCCTAGACAGGCAAAACCCGCCTACGCGGGTATGGATCAGTCGGCGAAGGCCGATTTCGTCTGTATAGCAGCGGTTTGAACCGCCGTAAGCTGACCGAGGTTAACTCTCCTTTCCCTGCGTCCAATGCCTATTTACCTATCTGCCATGCCTTCCACCGTAGCCCTCTTTGGCCTCCCCTTCGACAGTCTACTGTCAACCCAAGGGATTATGGTTTTACTGCTGGTGGGCTACGCTGGGGCGATGTGGATGTTTCTTAAGGGAGCTCCCAAGGTCTATACGGTCATGGTCTCTGACCTGGAAGTAGCACGTCGTTTCTACGAGGGTATGTTGAGTTTACCCGCCGCAGAGGTACCGCTCCATTACTATTACAACTATCAACAAACCCTGGGCACGGCAGGTATTGATCCCCTCACCCTGGTGGGTCCCTCCGGGTTTTCCTCTCCTTCATCTGCGGGCAGCCCGGAGGGGCTATGGTACCAACTCCGCAAAAATAATCAACTTCACGTGATTGGCGGAGCCAGTTTGGGAAGCCGTCATCAGCATCGTCATGTCTGTTTTGATCATAGTTGCCTGGAGTACCTGCTGATGCGAGTTCAACTCCAGGGTTTGGATTATAAAATCCGTTCTGAAAAACCCTTAAATTTTCTAGTCAGGGACTCCGATCAACAGGTGATTGAGATGGTAGAAGTAGATAGCTAAAAGGCTGAAATAGCTTTTAACCCTTAACTGCGTTGATGTTTACCTTGCGGTTCGCCGCCGCCTGAGGTTATGGATTAAAATTATTCCGCCGTAATAACTACCCAGGGCAGCTCCGATGCCTACCACCGTACTACCCAGCATAAGCCGACTAGAAACCTCCGCCCCCATGTCCATCCAGGTCTTAAAACTATCCAGGTCGCTAAAGCCGTTGATCGGTTGACGGCCTAACAGACGATCGCCCACCTGGTAATTGAAGGCAAACAGGGGTACGTAGGTAAAGGGATTGCTCACCCAGGTTGCCGCTGCAGCCATGATCCGATTGCCCCGGATCACCGTAGCGATGGCAACGCCAATAATAATCTGTAGACCAAACAGGGGAAAACAGCCAGAGAACACGCCACTGGCTATGCCCCTAGCCAGATATTGCGGACTGCCCTGGAGACGCAGAACACGCAGGTACCAGTAGCGCAGCTGACGTTTTCCGGGGGAGAGGATAGGTTTGACGGTAGAGGCTTGGGGGGTGGTTTCAGAAACAATAACCGGGGTCATGGTAGGCCGAGGAAGGGGAAGTCTGCATGGAAAACCCCCTAGACAACTTGTTAGGGAATATTACTACTTAATAATTCTATAGGTAGACAGCCCAGACTTGCTAAGTATTAGTTCAACTTCGTCGATTTTTTACACCATTCTGGTATGTATAGCTCTGGTCAGGACTGCTGCTAATCGATGAAAACCTTGCCGCACTGATATGGTTAGCCGCAATTCCCCTGTTCAGCCCACGGCCACCATCGCCGCCATCGCCACCGCCATTCTGCCCCAACAGGGGAGCGTGGGGATTGTCCGTCTGTCGGGAGGGCAGGCCCTGGCGATCGCTCGCCGCCTTTTCCATGCCCCCGGCGATCAAGCCTGGGAGAGTCACCGCATTCTCTACGGCTTCCTGCGCCACCCTGTTACCGGTGAACCGGTGGATGAGGCCCTGCTGTTAATTATGCGGGCCCCGCGCTCCTACACCCGGGAGGATGTGGTGGAGTTCCACTGCCATGGAGGGCTAATGGTGGTGCAGCAGGTGCTGCAGCTCTGCCTGCAACAAGGGGCCCGGTTGGCGGAGCCAGGGGAATTTACCCTACGGGCGTTTCTCCATGGTCGCTTAGATCTAACCCAGGCGGAGGGGGTGGCGGACCTGGTGGCGGCCCAATCCACCCTGGCGGCCCAAACCGCCCTGGCTGGGGTGCGGGGTAAGCTCGGACAATCCATTCGTCAGCTTCGTTCCAGGGGCCTGGATATCCTGGCGGAAATCGAAGCCCGCCTGGACTTTGAGGAGGATCTGCCGCCCCTGGACGAAGCCCAGATTTGCCAGCGGTTGGGGCAGATGGTAGAAGCGGTCCAGGCTATTTTAGCCACCGCCGAGGCCGGTGCCCTGCTGCGCACCGGTATTAAGGTGGCGATCGTGGGTCGGCCCAATGTGGGTAAGTCCAGCCTGCTCAATGCCTGGAGTCGGTGCGATCGGGCCATCGTCACCGACCTCCCCGGCACCACCCGCGACCTGGTAGAGTCCCAACTGGTGGTGGGCGGCATCCCCCTTCAGGTGTTAGATACCGCCGGTATCCGGGACGCCCGAGATCGGGTGGAGCAACTGGGCATTGAGCGATCGCGGCAGGCGGCCCAATCCGCTGACCTGGTGTTGCTCACCATTGATGGATCAGTAGGCTGGACCCCAGCGGACGAAGATCTATACCATCTGGTCCGCCCTGATTCAACTCCCGGTGCCCCCTCGCCCCCAGTGATTTTAGTGGTCAACAAACAGGACCTGATTCCCCCTAATCAGCCACCTTTGCAGCCCCCCCATGCCATGGCGGCGGTTTACACAGCAGCAGCTCAGAACCAGGGCATTGAGGCCCTGGAGACTGCGATTCTACAGGTGATTCAAGCGGATCAGGTGCAGGCCAGTAACCTGGAGTTTACCGTTAATCAACGTCAGGCGGCGGCCCTCAATACTGCCCTTCTAGCCCTGCACCAGGTCCAACAGACTATCCTCGACCACCTACCCCTGGATTTTTGGACGATCGATCTGCGCCTGGCCCTCCAGGCCCTGGGGGCGATTACCGGGGATGAAATCACTGAATCTATGCTAGACGAGATCTTCAGTCGCTTTTGCATTGGCAAGTAGGCCTGTAGCCATTCAATTCAATGGTTCGCACCCAGATAGATCGAGGCTGGCCGGTGATCTGGAATAATGGAATGGGAAGATGTCAGCCTATGCGATAACCAGTCCATGGATGGGAGGAGTGGCTTTAGCCTGAGGGCTTGAGGCACGCACCCGTGAGTCAGGGACAACAGAGGCGATTCTGACTTAGTCGCTCAGGGAAATCAGCCATAACCTGGCAGGCAGCGCTCTATTTAAGTCAGGAATAAACCCAGCAATTGTAAATTCAGAGTTTGACAATCTACACTGCCCGCCGAGAGGATAGAGCCTATGGGAAGAGGAACTGGGAATGGAGGAGCAACGGCTGAGTTTTGAGGTGATGCTGAGCTACCTGCATCGTGTCCTGGAGGGGGTAGAGGATCCGCGTCAGCGCAGCAACGCCCA
>Ga0172373_10000250_pt1 | contig 86149 bp, 72 predicted proteins | sample Lak10m_2_FD_114546 | JGI IMG/M metagenome (GOLD analysis project Ga0172373, IMG submission 114546) | Freshwater microbial communities from Kabuno Bay, South-Kivu, Congo - kab_092012_10m | ecosystem: Environmental > Aquatic > Freshwater > Lake | place: Democratic Republic of the Congo...
ACGGCTTTGCGTTTTTCAGCACCTGCCAGGTGTTGATCCGGCCTCGTCGGAGACGAGGCCCAGAAGTACCTAGCAGGGTTGCTGAAAAAGGCCCAAAGCGGCCTTTTTCAGCAACCTGCTAGCCCGAGACCGCCTCCACACCGAGGCGCGTGCGGGCATCGTCCCGCCAGGCGTCGATGTCGGTCTCCTTCACACCCCGGCGGCGCAGCTCCTGCGCGACGCGGGCCGGGCAGTCCACGTCGACGTCGCCAGCGGCGCGCAGCACGAGGGCCGTCTGCAGGAAGGAGCGGGTGGCAACGACGCGGGGATCGAGGTCGCGGCGATCGAGCAACCGCCCCTTCTGCCCGTGGATGAAGACGCGGCGCACCGGATCGGACTCGATCGGCAGCGGCGTCGACAGCGTGATGGCCTGCTCCACCTCGGGCCAGTCGGTGCCATGGGCGCGCAGGGCCTCGCGCAGCGCGGTGCCCCGCAGCCCGGCGCAGACCCGGCCAAAGAGCAGGAAGGCCTCCATGTCGCTCTCGACGTCGTCACCGAAGAGCTGGAAGCGGGCCCCCGCCGGCAGCTCCCGGCGCAGCATGAGCAGGGCCGCGAGCTTGTAGCCGACCTGCTCCTTGATGGCCCGCGGGCGACCGGCTTTCAGCAGGCCGATCTGGTCCTTGAACGTTATGCCGTCGGGCTGCACGCCGTCGAGGAGCATCTTGCGCTCGACGACGTCGCGGAGGCCCGGCGGCGAGCCGGAGACGAAGTAGAGGGGCGAGAAGCGCGGCTGCGACGGATCCGGGCCGACGCGCAGCGCCCGCAGCACCGGCACGGCCCCCCACACCGCCCGCTTGTCGACGGCGAACTCGAAGGGGATCGCGAGGAGGCCGCGCACCGACGAGAAGCGCGTGTCGAGATAGGTCTTGTCGATGTCCCAGACGAAGACGTCGCCGGCCCAGTCGTCGGGGAGGCGGCGGTCGTTGGTGCGATCGATGAATCGTCCGACGCGCATCAGGCCGCCTGCAGCCCGAGCTCGGTCTCGAGCAGCGCCTGCAGCGTCGGGGCGACCGGCGCGCCGTCGTCGAGGATGCGCTGCACGGCCGACAACAGCGGTGCCGACCAGCCGTGGCGGATCGCGAAGCGCGCGCCCTCTCGCGCCGTCACCACACCCTCGAGGGCCGTCACGGCGGCGTCGTCGTGACCGCTGTCGGCGAGGGTGCCGGCGCCGAGCGCGTGGCCCACGTCGCGATGACGACGCTGCGAGCTCACCCGCCGCGGGATGAGGTCGCCGACGCCGGCGAGCCCCGAGAAAGTCGCCCGCTCGGCGCCCATCGCCCGCCCGAGGCGACCGGCCTCGAGCAGCGCCCGCACATGGAGCAGGCCCTGGTCCGTCTCGCCGAGGCCGGCGCCGGCCGCGAGGCCCGCGGCGAGGTGGCCGACGTTCGAGAGGGCACCGCAGAGCTCGACGCCGACGATGTCGTGGGTGGACGACAGGCGCAGCGGCGCGCCGCGGACGACGGCGCGGACGGCGTCGATGGCTTCGTCGAAGCGCGACGCGATCGCGGCGTTGAGGGCCCGGCCGCTGCCAGCGTCGTCGAGGTAGAGGGGACCGCCGAGCGCGACGATCTTCTTCCAGCACGAGCCGGCCCGCAGAATCTCGTGTGGCAGGGCGAAGCCGGCGCCGACGCCGCGGGCGGCGTGGACGACGACCTGGTCACCGCTCGCGGCCGAGGCAGCGAGCCCTGTGAGCTCGGCGAGCGACGGCGCCGGCACGCACAGGATGACGACGGCGGCGTCGGCGACGGCCTCGGCGGCGTTGGCGGCGACGGTGGCGCCGCCCTCCTCGAGGACGCGGCGGGCGTCGGCGCTGCGGCCCCAGCCGACGACGACGTGGGTCCCGGCCCGGACGCCCGGGCGCACCATGCCGAGGGCACCGTAGGCGAGGCGACCTCCACCGAGGATCGCGATCCGTCGCGGCTGTGCCATCACGACCTCCCCGTCGACAAGGTGCGGTGATCGGGCGCCAGCGCGGGTGTCAGGCCGACGCCCCGCTCGAGGCGGAAGCCCTCGAGCCGGTTCGAGTAGTAGAAGAGCAGGCCGCGGTCGGGCGAAGACACGCGGTCTCCCCGACGCTGCAGCGCGGGCTGGGTGTGGTAGCAGGCGAAGTGTCGCAGGGCGTCGGCGACGATGTCGTCGGCGCTGCCGGTCTCGACGAGGGGTGCCAGGCGCACGCCGCCACGCGCGGCGAGCCCACGTAGCTCCACGAGCTCCCGGTCGACCTCGGCGTAGAGTTCCCGCAGCGACACGTCGTCGACGCGGCCACCGGCGCGCAGCAGGCGGATGAGGTCCGTCTGGGGGTTCTTCAGGCGCAGCAGCAGCAGCCCGGCGTGGCCGACGAGGTGGGTCGTCTGGATGACCGTGTCGCGGGCGTAGGCCTCGCTCACCCGCTCGCCGACCTCGCGGGTGAACTCCGCGTCCCGCTGGGCGTCGACGACGACCTCGCCGTCACGCATGACGTAGCGGGCCGGATCGATCGCGCGGCCGCCCGGGTCGAGGCTCTCGCCGTCGTCGTTGACGCGGTTGCCGAAGGGATCGAGGGGCTGCCCGACGGTGAAGTAGATCTTCGAGTCGAGCGAGAAGAGCTGGCTGAAGAAGTCGACGACGCGCTTCGGCTTCGTCGCCTCGTCGTCGGTGATGATGTAGCGGCTCTTGCCCTGCTCCTGCAGGAAGTCGTCGATGAGGGTCTCGGCCTCGAGCACGAGCTGGAACGACAGCGTCGCCGGCACGATGTAGAGGCGCTCGCGCTGCGGCTTTCGCTGCTGGAGGTTGTGCGTGTAGGCGGCGACGCCGGTGCCGAGGAGGCCGAGCTTGAGCTTGCGCTCCAGCGCACCGGCGCGGCTGCGGGTGCCGCCGGGGAAGAAGATGTTGTCGTAGCCGTTCTCGAGGGTGGCCTGGGCGTAGGCCTTCAGCACGGTCTTGTAGAGCGGATCGGTCTTGCGGCGGTCGACGGTGTAGGCGCCGAGGTTGCGCATGAAGAAGCCGAGGACCGGGTTGCTGAAGAGGTTCAGCCCGGCGCCATACAGAAACGGCGGCAGCCCCATCTTCCACAGGGCCCAGCCGACGGCGATGGAGTCCATGTGGCTCACATGCGTCGGGACGAGCAGGATCGTGCCGCGCTCACGCAGGCGGTGCAGCGTCGAGACGGCCCCCTGCACGACGATGCTCTGATCGACGCCGGGCAGCGCCGGCAGGCCGCCGCCGCCGAGGGCGTGGGGCAGGCCCTCGACGAGGCGCCGTGGCGAGATGGCGTTGAGGAGCAGGCCCATGACGGGCTCGCCGGCGCGGGTGACGGCGTCGTAGACGCGCTCGTCGAAGCGACCGCAGATCTCCTCGGCGTAGCGGCGGGTGATGCGCCGGACCATCGACTGCAGCTCGCGCGCCGAGGCGTGGCCCACCTCGCGCTTGAGGCCCTGCCAGAAGGCGACCTCGTCGCCGCCCTCGCCCTTCAGGCGGCGCAGCTCGTGAAAGACGCTGTCGGCGACGAGCTCGTCGAGCTGGACCCCGGGGCGGCCCGTCTGCTCCTCGACCACGCGGGCGACGACATCGGTGAGGATGCGCTCTTTGTCAGCGGCGCGCATGGGACGGACCTCGGCGTCAGCTCAAGCGGGGGCTTGATGGGCAGCTGGGCCACCGCACAGACGGTGGCTCAGGCAATGACCTTGATGATCACGGTCGTGACGTTGTCGGTGCCGCCGTTGCGGTTCGCCGCCGCCACCAGCTCGTGGCACAGGCCGTCGACGTTGTCGGTGCGCGCCGGATCGTTCTGCCAGTCGCGGCAGAGGGCCTCCATGTCGGCGTCTTTCACCATGCCCGAGAGGCCGTCGGAGCAGAGGAGGTAGAGGTCGTTGGGCAGGGGCTCGAGGCGCGAGACGTCGACCTGCACGCTGTCCTTCATGCCGAGGGCGCGCACGATGACGTTCTTGTGCGGGAAGGCCTCGATCTCCTCGGGCGTCAGCTTGTGGTTCTTCAGGTAGTCGTTGAGCAGCGAGTGGTCGTCGGTGAGCTGCTCGAGCTTGTTGTTGCGGAAACGATAGGCCCGCGAGTCGCCGCAGTGGCCGACGTAGGCGCCATTGTTCGTGAACAGCACGCCGACGATGGTGGTGCCCATGCCGCGCTTGCGGACGTCGGCCTGGGCGGTCTCGAAGATCCTGCGGTTTGCGAGCTTGATGCCGGCGACGAGGCGGTTCTCCTCGTACTTGAGGCCCTTCTCCTCCTTGTAGGGCCAGGTCTGCTCCTCGTCGGCCGTCGTGAGCTTGAAGAAGTCGGCGACGGAGTTCACGGCGAGTTCGCTTGCGACTTCGCCAGAGGCGTGGCCGCCCATGCCGTCGGCGACGACGAAGAGGTTCTCCTCCGGGACGAGGATGTGGTTGTCCTCGTTGTGGGCGCGCTTCATGCCCACGTTGGTGACGCCGGCGGCAATGAGCTTCACGGTCGGTACCTCTGCATGCTGGTCCACCGCTTCGGCGGCTGGACATCGTCTACGGCGCTGGAGTCGTGGAGGTAGCGCACCCGAGAACGGCGCTGCAAGTCGGCCGGACCTGTCGCACCCCCGGCACGACTCGATCATCGGCGCACGAGGCTGCTAGGGTCGCGCCGTGCTTCGCTTCGAGTGCCCGCGCTGCCAGACCGTCTTCACCCGCGACCGCGGCGACGACGACGCTTTCGTGGAATGTCCGTCGTGTGGCGCCCTCGCCATGTCGGCAGGCGAGGCCACCGGCGTCGACAGCGACGCTCTCGCCCGCAACCTGTCGTCGACGCACGACATCGCCGCGCTGCAGGCCCGGCAGGACGCCACCGCCGACGGCGACGCCGTCGCCAGCGACAGCACCCAGGCCCCATCCGACGAGGGCAACGTCGAGGACAGCGGCGCGAGCCCGCGCCCCGGCCTCTCCGACGAACGCCCGGGCGGCGGCGGCATCTTCAACAACCTCCTCGGCGTCGGCGACGACGATCTGCCCGCCCCTCCGCCGATGGCGCCCCCGCCGACAGAGCTCCCCTCGGCCCGCGCCCGCGGCCAGGGCGGTGCCGCCGGGCTCGATCTCGGCCTCGACGACGAGCTCGGTGACTTCGATCTGCCCGTCTCGCAACGCCAGCCTGCCGCGCCGGCCAGGCGGCCGGCGCCGCCAAAGCGCGCAGCCCGCGAGGAGGCCGCCCCCCCTGCCCCGCCGCCGCCGCCCCCGGAGGTCTCGGCCTCCCTCGGCGACGACGCCCTCGGCGCCCTCGAGGCCGCCTTCGACACGCTGGCATCGGCGCCGGTGCGGCCCGCCGCGTCGGCGGCGGGCCTGAGCGACGACGAGCGCCGCTTCCTCGAGAACGTCATGGGCTCGGGACCGCCGCCGCCACCGCCGCGGGCCGCGAAGGTGTCGAAGCCGCCGCCGCGTCCGCCGGAGAAGCCGGGTGTCCCGCGCCCCGCGCCGCCGCCGCTGAAGAAGAAGGCCGCGTCGACGGGCTTTGCGCTGTCGCCCGAGGCCCGCGAGGCCGCCTTCATCCCCCTCAAGGTGAAGCGCCCGCCGCCGCGCGTCGTTGCCGAGCCGCCGCCGCCCCCGCCGCCGGTCCGGGAAGACCCGGAGATCACGGCCCCGAACGACGTCGCGCCGCCGCGCCGTCAGCGCCCGGCCGCTGCCACCGAGCCCGCTGCTCCTCTTGTCACCGAGTCCCCCGGCGACGACGTCACCGCCGTCGAGGCGCGCCGGACCCGCGCGCCACGTCCGCGGCCGACGGTCTGGCGTGATCTCCACAAGGGCGCCCTCGCGGCCGCCATCCTCGTCGGCCTCCTCGCCGGCGCCGGCGCCGGCGCGGCCCTCGCCCCGTCGCCGCAGAAACGCAACGACGCCCGCGCCCGCGCCGAGCTCGCCCTCGCCGACGGCAACCGCTACTACGAGGCCGCGCGCTACGACGACGCGCTCGGCAAGTTCAAGAACGCCATCAACAACGATCGCACCTACGCGCCGGCCCACCGCGCCAAGGGCGCGGCCCTCGCCAAGCAGGCGATGATGGCGGCACAGACCCAGCAGGGTGATCAGGCGCAGAAGCTGTGGGACGAGGCGGCGGCCGCCTATCGCGAGTACCTCGCCCTCGAGCCTTCGGCCATCGACGCTGCCGACATCAAGGACGCCCTCGCCCGCCGCGGCGTCGCTCCCGTCACCACGGGGACAAGCGATGGCTGAGCCCGAAGCGGCGGTGCCCCAGGCCCCGCGCCGCGCCACCGGCGAGATTCCCCGCTCGTGGGCGATGCCCGCCGAGGCCGTCAGCGATGCGCCGGCGCCGACGTCATCACACACGGTCATCGTCGGCGTGATCGCGGCAGCCGCGGCGGTCGCCCTCGTGGTCGCCGCTGGCACCCTCGGCGGCCGGGCGTCGACGACGACTCCGCCCGCGCCCGCCGTCGCGCCGTCGACGAGCACCTCCACCAGGGCGGCGATCGCGCCGACGATGACGACGACACCCGCGCCACCGGCGTCGGCGCCGGCGCCACCCTCGCCGACGCCACCCTCGCCGACGCCGCCCGCGACGCCGACGCCGACGCCACCCACGCCCGAGCCCACCGCGGTCGCGCCGGAGGCGACGCCCCCGGCCGCCGCCGACGCCGTCACGCCGACGCGGCTGCGGGCCCGGGCGATGATCGGCAAGGCGCGCCTCGCTGCGCGCGACGGCGAGCGCGACAAGGCCCTGGCCCTCGCCGAGCAGGCCGTCGCCCTCGACGCCGGCTGCGGCGGTTGCTGGCGGACGCTGGCCCTCCTGCGCCGGCAGACCGGCGACAAGGCCGGAGCCGCCGAGGCCCGCGCCCGCGCCGACGCCGCCACCGACACGCTCCCGTGACGTGTGACGCATGGCGTCGCCGGCGAAGTTGACCCGGCGCCGAAGCGCGCCATACTGCCCACATGTCCCGGCGGCTCCTGTCTGCGGTGGTCTGCGGCGTGTCCTGCGCGACGCTGGCGGCCGCGCCGTCGCTGGCTGCGGATGACGCCGGCCCCTGGCTGACCGCCCTCGGTGCCGCCTTCGTCGTCACCGACCTGAGCGCCGGCGACCTCGACGGCGACGGCCGCGACGAGACGGTCGTCTGCTACCGGGAGAACCTCGCCACCACCAACCAGGGCTCTGGCGTCGTCGTCTACGCCGGTCGCGGCCCGCAGCAGCGTCCGGTGTTCCACGCCCAGCTCGACGGCGCTCTGTGCGAGAAGGTGCGCGTGAGTGGCCGCAAGCTCGGCGTGCTGCTGCAGGGCAACAAGCAGCTCGCCTGGACCTACGGCGAGGACCTCCACTTCCGCGGCGAGAAGAAGTCGCTGGTGACGCCGAAGTCGGTGAAGGCGTCGTCGTCGACGGGCAGCGCCAATGCCCCGGCGAAGGCCTTCGACAACGACCTCACGACGTCGTGGGCCGAGGGCGCCGACGGCACGGGCATCGGCCAGTCGATCACCATCCAGCTCGACAAGGCCGTCGACATCGGCGCCATCGGCATCTTCTGCGGCGAGGGCGCCAACCAGCGCGCCTTCTTCGACCACAACCGCGTGCACCGCGGCAGCATCGAGGCCAAGACCGAGGCCGACCTCGGCGACACCTCCGCCGGCTTCGACTTCGCCAGCCTCGGCATCGACGCCATCGGCGACCGCATCGAGTTCGACTGCGAGAACCGCCCCGAGGTCACCTACGTGCACCTGCACAAGCGTGGCGTCGTCGAGCTCGAGGTCCGCATCGAGAGCGTGTACCTCGGCGACAAGAAGGACGACACGCACATCGCCGAGATCGAGCTCGTGCCGCGCCTCGGCCAGAGCCAGACCCTCGATCGGGCGACGGTGGCGAAGCCCCGGCCCGAGTCGACCACGACGAAGCCCGAGTCCGGCACGAAGGTCGAGCACGACGTCGAGAGCCCCACCGCCGCCCTCGATGCCCAGGGCCGTGTCATTGCCGTCGAGGACGACCTGTAGGCCCCGCTCCCACTGCGGCAGAGATCGCGCGACGGGCCCGGACGTTGGTAGGGTCGTCGCCGTCGGAGCCCTCCATGAGCAGCGCTGAAAAAACCGTCATGTTCGCCATGCCGAACCTCCTCACGGGGCACCTCGCCTGCGTGGCGGGGACGACCGCGGGTCGCTCGTGGGAGCTGACGGCGGGCACCTTCACCATCGGCCGCCTCGACGAGCACGACATGTGTCTGTCGTCGGAGCCGGGCGTCTCGAAGACCCACGCCAAGATCATGGGCCAGGGCGACCACTACGTCCTCGTCGACAATGAGAGCCGCAACGGCACCCTGCTCAACGGTCAGCCCATCCAGCGTGCCGAGCTGTTCGACGGCGACGAGATCCGCATCTGCGGCTGCCTGCTGCGCTTCACGCAGGTCGGCGGACGTCCTCGTCGCGCCGCGCCGCCACCTGCCCCGGCGCCGGAAGGGCCGCCGACCCTCGCGTTCCAGGCGACGGCAGCGCCCCCCGCCATTCCCACGGGACCGCAGATTCCCGCACCGATGCTGTCGTCGCCGCCGATGATGGCGCCGATGGCGCCGATGGCGCCGGTCGCGCCGATGCCGGTGATGGTGCAGGCCCCCTCGACGGGGCGCGTGCTCGGCATGTGGTACGCGGCGGGCCTTGTCGGCTCGCTGCTCCTCGGCGGCGCCGCCTCCGCGGCCCTCGTCGCCACCGCGCCCGAGCCGACGCCGCCGTTGCCCGCTGTCGCCGTCGCGCCGACCCCGACGCCGGCCCCCGCTCCCGAGCCCGCGCCGGCCCCTGCGCCGCCTCCGCCGGTCGCCGTCGTCGATGCTGGTGTCGTCGAGGCCGTCGCCGACGCCGGCGTGGCCGCCGCGGAGCCGACGCCCGCCCCGCCGGCGCCCACGCCCGAGCCGGTGGCCGTCGCCGCCGCCGACGTCGTCGAGCCTGCGGCCCCCGAGCCCGCCGCCGAGCCCGCCGCCGACGACGAGCCTGCCAGCGACGACAAGCCGAAGGCGAAGCGCGCCGCCGCGAGCGGCAATGGTGGGCCCTTCCCCGCCTCCGTCGACACGGGCCACTTTGAAGTGCTGAAGAGCCGCTCGGGCGGGCGCGTGAAGACCGCGCTCGCCGACGGCGCCCAGGTCGCGAAGGGGACGGTCATCGTCACGTTCGAGACGAGCGCCGACGCCGGCGAGATCGCGACCCTGCAGGATCGCATCGCGAGCCTCGAGGGCGTCGAGGGCGACGAGGCGAAGCGCGACCTCAAGGCGGCGAAGCAGAAGCTCGCGGCCCTCGAGGGCGGCCAGAACGCGGCGCCCGTCATCGCCACGATGGACGGCGTGCTCTCGGGCTTCAGCGCCTCCCCCGGCACGATCCTCAAGGCCGGCGAGGGCTTCGGCCGCGTCGTCGACACGAGCATGACGCCGCGGGTGAAGGTCACGGTGGCGCGCGGGACCCGCGCGAAGAGCGGCCAGAAGGTCATGATGAACCTCAAGTCCGGCGGCAGCATCTCGGGCACCGTCGTCGCCGTGAACGGCCGCACCGTCCTCGTCGATCCCGGCAGCGAGCCGGCGGAGAACATCGACTCCGTGTCGTTCTGACGACTGCTGGCTTGCGCGGTGGCGTCGACGTGGTGAGCATGCGCCCATGCTCTCCCTCATCGGCACCACCACCTCGCCCTTCGTCCGTCGTGTCCGCGTCGTCGCCCTCGAGAAGGGCGTCCCCTTCACGCTGATCCCCGCCCTCACCGACGAGGGCCAGGCCGCGCTGAAGAAGGCCTCGCCGGTGTGGAAGGTGCCCGTCGCCATCTTCGACGACGGCCGCGTCGTCTACGACTCGCGCGTGATCATCGACGAGCTCTGCCACGACGGCTGGGGTCCCCTGCGCGCGCCGACGCAGGATCCCGTCGGCCGCGTCGCCGAAGAGAACGTCGTCACGATGATCGACGAGGCCCTCGGCGCGCTCATCCGGCGCTTCTACCTGCAGCGCGACGGCGCCAACCTCGACGCGCCGTACCTGCAGAAGGACCTCGACCGCGCCCACACGATCCTGCGCCACCTCGACGAAATCGTCGTCGGCACCCACGCCACGGCCTTCGGGGCCGGCGCCGGCGGCTTCGGCCGCGCCGAACTCGCCCTCGTGACGTCGCTGGACTGGTGCATCTTCCGCAAGACCTTCGACGTCGCGCAGACGCCCCGCCTCGAGGCCCTGCGTGCGCATTGGCAGTCGCGCCCGTCGATCGCGCAGACGCCGCCGACGCCCTGACGGCGGCCCGTCAGGCGTTCTCGAGATCCTTGCGGGTGTAGGTGCGCCCGCGCCACTCGATGGTGCCCTTCGTCGCGAAGATGGCGGCGGCGTGGACGGCGGCGACGGCCATGATGAGGGCCGCGACCGGGAACATCACGATGGCGAGCGGCTCGAAGCGCACCATCTGCCGCGCGCGAAACAGACCGATGAGCGGAAAGAGCGCCGCCAGCGCCGCCGGCAACACGAGCCACGGCGCGCGGCCGCTCGCCCACAGCGGCAGGCCTGCGAGCACGAGGGTCACCGGGCCAAACGCCGCCAGCATGAGCGCCGCCGCCGCCGCCACCGCCAGCACCGACGAGTGGCCGAACTGTGGCAGCACCGACTTCTGCACGCCGAAGTAGATCTCGCGCATCGAGCGATAGGGCCGGTGCCGCACCTGGCCGACAGCCTTCATCACGCTGCCGCGGCCGCCCTCGTCGCGCATCATCGTGCCGAGCGCACTGTCGTCGAGGATGCTGCCGCGGATGCGGGCGTGGGTACCGCGCAGCCGATAGCTGTCGGCGCGCACGAGGTTGAAGGCGCCGACGCCGGCGCCGACGCCGCTGTCGGGGTCGGCGGCGCGCGGATCGACGAGGCGCAGCTGGTAGAGCAGCACGAAGAGCGGCAGCACGAGGGCCTCGACGAAGCTGCCGGCCTCGAGGCGAGGGAACACCGCGAGATGATCGAGCCGCTCGCGCTCCATCGTCGCCACGGCGTTGGAGACGGCGCGACGTCCGTGCAGCACGTCGGCGTCGGTGAAGAGGATCCAGTCGCCGCTCGCCCGCCCCTGCCCGAGCTCGACAGCGTAGCACTTGGCGATCCACCCCGGCGGCAGCTTCTTCTGCTGCAGCAGCAGCAGCTTCTTCTCGCCGACCTCGTCGACGAGCCGCTTGACGACGTCGGCGGTGCCGTCGCTGCTCATGTCGTCGACGACGATGAGCTCGAGGTCGACGCCCTCCTGGACCAGCAGCGAGCGCAGGGCGGGCTCGATGGTCGCGGCCTCGTCGCGGGCGGCGACGACGACCGAGACCTTCGGCGGGGCCCGCGCCACGTCGGGGGCCGTCGTCGGCAGGCGACGAAAGGCCTTCGTCGTCCGAAAGACCCGCACCAGCACGAGCGCCCAGCCCACACAGAGGGCGACGGCGAGGGCGAGGGACAGCTCCAGCGTCAGCTCAAGCACGCAGACGACACTCCGGCCGCGACGATAGGGGATCCCCACCGCCGTGTCGCATCCTCGACCTGCCGGAGTGCCGCGGCGGACAAGCGTCCGGCGTCGTCACTGACTCACATAGTTGAACACGAAGCCGACGGCGCGCTCGACGCAGGCGCTGTCCTCGGCGTAGGCCACCCCGAGGGCGGTGTCGCCGCGGCGCAGCAGGAAGTCGGTGAGCGAGGGGTCGCCGTAGACGATGAAGCCGTTGTCGTCGGGGCCGGAGCCGGTGCCGATGTCGGCCTCGAGCTCGGCGCGGGTGGAGCCGATGCCCACGCCGGTGTCGCGACCGAGGAACGGCGGCGTCAGCGTGATGGAGTCGATCTGGGTGGCGTCGGGGTTCGACGCGCAGCTGTTGCCGCAGCGTCCCACCATGCGGATGCCGGCCGACGCCCAGATGCGCACGAGCGTGTTGCCGAGACCCGTCACCGCCAGCACGCCCTGGGCGTCGTGGGCCGTGCCGAGCAGCGCCGCCGCCTGGGCGAAGGTGTTGCCCCGGACCAGCGTGGAGAGGGCCTGGCTCGTGTTCTCGAGGGTGAGCGGCAGCGTCCAGACGTCCCGGTCCTGGGCCTTGAAGGCCGTGATCTGCGTCACGACGCCACCCACCGTGAGGAACGAGACGCCGTCGCCGGCGAAGAAGCGGATGTCACCGTCGCCGAGCGCGACCGTGGCGGTGGCGGCACGCTCGGGCGGGGCCTGACCGATGGTGGCACCGAAGCCGCTCGCCGCGGCGCCGTCGAGGGTGAGGACGCGGGCAACGACGTCGGTGGCGGCGGCCGTCGGGGTCGTGCTCAGCGTGCCGTCGGCGTCGACGTACTGCACCTGCACGCCCTGGGCGCAGTAGGCGACGCGGAAGGCGTTGTCGCCGTCGTTCTGGCCGGCGCCGAGGGCTGCCTCGACGCTGGCGCGCGTCGACGTGCCGATGGTGATCGTCGTGGTGCCGACGGTGACGGCGCCGGCAGCGCCGAAGCTCACGGTCCCCGTCGGGGCCGTCGCACACACCGGCGCGATGGGGCAGGCCTCGCCTTCGCCTTCGCCCTCACCTTCTCCCTCGCCTTCGCCTTCTCCCTCGCCTTCACCTTCTCCCTCACCTTCGCCTTCGCCCTCTCCCTCGCCTTCGCCCTCACCGCCATCGGCGGGCGGGGCGTCGCAGGAGACGACGACGACGGTGGCGGCGGCAGCGACGACGAGGAGCGGGAGGCGGAGACGCAGCATCCCGGTGCTGTAGCACAGCCGGCGCAGCCGCACCTACAGCCGGAAGCGACGCAGCGCCGGCACCGTGATCGCGACGACGGTGGCCACGATGACGACGCCCGTGCCGCCGACGACGACGGCCGCCGGCGCACCGATGAGGGCGGCGACGACGCCGCTCTCGAGGACCGAGAGCTGATTGGAGGAGACGATGAAGATCATGTTCACCGCCGAGACGCGGCCACGCAGCTCGTCGGGCGTCGACAGCTGCACCGCGCTCTGCCGCAGCACCACGCTCACCTGATCGGCGGCGCCACACAGGCCATAGAGCAGCAGCGACAGCGGAAACGAGCGCCACAGCCCGAAGGCGATCGTGCAGGCGCCGTAGGCAACGACGGCGCCCAGCAGCAACGCCCCCGCCCGACGCAGCGGCGGCAGCCGCAAGAGCACGATGCTCATCGCGAGGGCGCCGACATCGAGGGCGGCCGCCAGCATGCCGTAGCCGCTGGCGCCGACGTCGAGGACGCTGTCGGCAAAGACCGGCAGCAGCGCGCTGGCGCCGCCGAGGACGACGGCGACGAGGTCGAGGGCCATGCACGACAACAGGATGGGGTTGTCGCGCACGAAGCGGAGCCCCTCGACGACGGCCGCCCACGACGCCGCCCGCCGCGTGGCCGGCACGACGATGTCGACGAAGAACAGCAGCCCGATCGACGTCAGCAGCAGCCCGACGTGGCAGGCGTAGGCGGTGGCGACGTCGGCGTGCGCGATGACGGCGCCGGCGACGACGGGGCCGGTGGCGAAGGCGAGGGCCTGCACGGTGGAGCCCCAGGTGACGGCGCGGGGCAGCGCGTCCCGCTCGACAACCTGGGCGAGCAGCGCGGCCCGCGACGGGTTCTCGAAGGCGGCGCAGGCCGCGAGCGCCGCCGCGAGGCCGTAGATGACGCCGGGCGCGACGACGCCGGTCATCGTCGTCACGCACAGCGTGAGCGACACGGCCGAGGCGATGGTCTGGGCGGTCTGGATGACCCGTCGGCGATCGCGGGCGTCGGCGACGGCGCCGCCGACGAGGGCGAGGCCGGCGCCGGGGATCACCATCGCGAGCCCGAGCAGGCCCGTCATCGCCTCGCTCTTCGTCAGGGCCCACAGGTGCCACAGCAGCGAGGCGCGCAGCAGCGACATCGCGGTGCCGGCGCAGAAGCGGCTGGCGAGATAGAGTCCGAGCGGCCGGGTCATCATGGCGTCGGTCCGGCGCGGTCGTCGTCGTCGTCGTCGTCGTCACCGTCGGTGGCCGTCGAGCGGACGAGCTGACGGGCCCACAGCGGCGCGCCGATGGCCACGAGCAGGAGCAGGCTGGCGGCGCCCACGTCGAGACTCCAGGTGAGCGACGCGGCCCGGTCGGCGCCACCGTCGGCCGCCGCCTTCGTGATGGCCCGTGCACCGGCGCCGCCGAGCCCCATGCCGAGGGCGCCGAGGGCGTTCACGAGGCCCATGGCCGCACCCACGCGGTCGGCGGGGACGAGGCGTGCCACGCTCCGCAGCGCCGGCGCATAGACCCCGGCCGCGCCGACACCGCCGAGGATGAGCACGACGACGAGGCCGGCGAAGACGTCGACCCGCGCGGCGGCGACGAGGCCGATGGCGTAGGCGACAGCGCCCACGACGACGGAGGCGACCGGCGGCGCCCGCAGGCGCGACCACGCTGCGGTCGCGATCGCGAACGGCACGAGGAAGGCACTGAAGAGGGGGCCCTCGTCGAAGCCGCGCACGTCGTGGCACAGCAGCGAGAAGGGCACGATGAACAGGCCGATGGCGAGGCGCTCGGCAAAGACGAAGATGCCCGCCGGCGCCGCCGACCACACCGACCGGAGGCTCTTGCGGCGGGGCGTGCCCACGGGGGCCGACGGTTGCAGCGCGCCCACGGCCACGGCGACGACGAGGGGCAGCATCGCCCCCACCTGCAGCGGCACCTCGGGCCCGAAGCGCAACAGCACCGTACCGAGCGGTGCGCCGATGGCGATGGCGGCGATGGTGGCCCCGCCGGCGACGGGCACCCCGCGCGACGTCGTCAGCCCCATGAGCAGCGACACCGCCGCGACGTTGGCGGCCCCCTGGACGCAGCGCAGGGCAAGGACGAGCCCGAGGTCGAGGGGCAGCGAACACAGGAACAGGAACGCGCCGTCGACGACGGCGGCGGCCACGAGGACGAGCCAGCGTTTGCCCATGGCATCGGCGAGGGCCCCCAGCAGCGGCGCGCCGATGATGGCCCCGAGCATGTTCACCGACATGAACAGGAACAGCCCGCCCTCGGCGGTCGGGTGGTGGGCAGCGAAGAAGGGCCGCACGGCGGGGATGAGCAGCGTCGACGACAGCATGGCCAGGAAGACGAGGACGGCGGCGACGGCCGGCGACAGCGGCCCACCCGCACTCTCCCGCTCGCTTCGACGTCGACGACCACGGCGCATCGCCGGACCTTGCCCGCGTCGCGCGACAAAAAGAAAGGGGCCCGCGCGTGCGGGCCCCTTCCGGTCGGGATGAGCGTCAGCTCACTCGGCCGGGAGCGCGCAGACGGCCGGCGAGAGGAGGCCGTCGTTGTCCTCGACCTGGATGGCGATGTCGAGGAGGTCGTCGCCGTCGAGGAGACAGACCGGGCAGTCGAGCTGCGTGCCGAAGCCGGGGACCTCGGTGGTGATCGGCGAGTTCGAGCAGGTCGTCGGGTTCGGCGAGAGGCTCGAGGTCGAGATCTTGAAGTCGTTGCCGCCGATGTCGGCCGCGAAGTTGCCGTTCGTCACGAGCACACCAACGATGAAGAGCTCCTGCTGACCAGCGTTCGGGCAGATGGTGGTGTTGATGCCCTCGCTGGTGAACGTCGCACCGAGGTCGGTGTCGAGCGTCAGGCCCGTGCCCTCGGGGGTGTCGAAGTCGGCGGTGAGGCAGTCCTCACCCTCGCCCTCGCCCTCGCCCTCGCCCTCGCCCTCGCCCTCGCCCTCGCCCTCGCCGCCGTCGTCGGGAATGCAGATGCCCGACTCGGTCGAGGTGGCGCCGGAGAGGTCACACACCTGGCCCTCGGGGCAGTCGGCGTCCTCGGCGCACTCGACGACGGAGGAGTCGGAGCCGATGCAGTCGGCGGCGGTGAGCGGGAGGGCAGCGGCGACGATGGCGCTGGTGAGCAGGAACTTGGTGGAAACCTTCATGACATCTCTCCTTGGTGAGCAAACGCCCAGGTCGCTCAGGCTTCCATGGGCAGCGCGCGGACCTTTCCACGAATCTCGCGGGTGTTGCAACGCGGGCACCGGCGACATTCCATGAGGCGTGCCGACCAGCGCACGGGCGGTGCAACGCCCCGCCGACCGCCAGCGCGTCAAGAAAGCGCGACATGACTGTCAGGGGTTGGCGTCTGCGTCAGCGTCGGTCGGGTGTGCAGGCCTCCCACCCACAGTGGGGAATCACGACCCCCGGTTGCAGGGCGTCGGCGACGGGCTAGCGGGTGGCGTGGCTCTCGACGCGAAGTGGCTCCACGCCCAGCTGAACCTCGCCTGGCACGTGGTCCTCCACTCCCTGCGCAAGCTGTGGCCGTGGTCGCCGCGGGCCGGCCTGCTGCGCTTCCAGGAGAACTACGTCGTCGAGGGACTCGCGCCGGCGACGCCGTCCAACCGGTCCGGGCTCGCCGCTGCGGCCGGCCGCTGCACCGCCTGCGGCGCCTGCGACGACGCCTGCCCGATCCTGCGCGGCGCCCGCGCCGACGTCGCCGCCGCCGATTTCATGGGCCCGCAGGCCTTCGTCCTCGCTGGCGCGCGGGCGACGCCGCAACTCGAAGACCTCGGTGGCACCCTTGATGTCGTCGCCGGCGCCGGCTGTCAGGCGTGTCGCGGCTGCGACGTCGCCTGCCCCGAGGTGATCCCGATCACGGCACTCGCGACGTCGCTGCTGGCCCAGCGCCAGGTCGTGCGCGAGGCGCAGCAGGGCCGCTTCCCCCTCCGCCCCGGCGCGCTGCCTGCGCCCGGCGGCACGACGACGATGCAGAAGGTGGGCTGAGATGGGTGCACTCGGTGGTTCGCTCTCATACATGCGCTTCCTCATCGACGGTGAGCCGCCGAAGAACCCGGGCTCGACGTTCGAGAAGGCCATCCAGAGCCGGCGCTTCGTGCCGCTGTCGCCGTCGCAGGAGAGCCCCGAGTCGGCCGGCTGGGTCGCCGCCGAGGCCCCCTATGACGACGACGTCGCCATCACCCGCGACCTGTTCCTGTTCGGCGACCTCGTCGTGCTCGCCTACCGCGAGGACAAGTGGGCCATCCCGCGTCCTGTCGTGAAGCGCGAGGTGCAGAAGCGCATCCAGAAGATCATCTCCGAGGAGAAGAAGTCTCCCGACGACATCGGCAAGGCCTTCGTGAAGGCCGTCGAGCAGAGCATCATCGCCGAGCTGAAGAGCAAGACCCTGCCGCGCAGCAAGGTCGTCGACGTCGTCTGGGACATGGGGCGCGGTGAGGCCCGCGTCTTCGGCCGTGGGACGATGGCCACCGAGCGCATCGCGAGCCTCTTCGAGCGCACCTTCCAGGTGAAGGTCGACCCGGGACCGTGGGCCGCCCGCGCCTTCCGCCTCGATCTCGGCAGCCGCGCGATGGGCGTGCTCGAGCGCCTCTCGCCAGGCTGGCTCTTCCCCGACGCCATCAAGAGCATCGACGACGACGACGAGGCCCCTGCGACGGCGCCGGCGAAGAAGCCCGCCGCCGCCGGCGACGACACGCCTCCCTGGGAACACTGAGGTCACGCATGCGCCCCGACGATCAGGACAAGAGCGCGCCCGCCCCCGAGGCCGTGCGCCGCATCGCCGACAAGCTCTTCCTCGGCACCGAGTTCCTCACCTGGCTCTACTTCTCGATCCTCGACGAGGGCGGGTCGTTCGACTTCGGCGAGGCCCTGCCCGAGGCCATGCGTCCGCCGCCGGACGACGAGGGCAGGAGCATCGTGCAGATCGTCGTCGGCAAGAAGGCGGTGCTGAAGACCGTCGACGCCGGCGGCGCCCGCGTGGCGCTGTCGGGTGCCGGCCTCGACGACAACGGGGAGATCCTGCAAGCCATCCGCCGCGGCGCCCTCATCGACACCCTCTCGCTCGACATGAGCCTCGGGCAGCGCGTCTACAGCTTCACGCTGCGCGCCGACGACGGCGGCGTCGTCTCCGTGAAGCTGCCGGACCTGTTCTCGGAGCCCGAGGACGAGGGCGCCGGCGAGATCCGCGACCCGCTGGCGCCGCCGACGAAGAAGCGCCGACCGAAGCTGCCCCTCGAGGACATCCTCGCGCTGCGCATGCAGTGTCTCGATGAGCTCGAGGCCGTCATCGACGCCCTCTTCGCCCGCTTCGTCACCCGCCGCCTCGCGCGCGCCTGGCACACCGAGGACGTCGCCGGCATCAGGAAGGCCGTCGCCCGCGGCCTCAAGGCGCGGCTGGTGGAGGCGTAGCGCTCGCGGCAGCGGCGGCGTCGTTGTCCCGACGGACGGCATCCTGCAGGTAGCGGGCGGCCGCGCGCTTGCGGAAGAAGCGGGCCACCAGCACGAGGACGGCGACGACGGCGACGAGGCCGACGATGGCGCCGGGCGTGGGCTGCCGGATGACGGCGAGGATGCGGTCGCCGACGAGGGTCATGCCGAGGACGCCAGGCGCCATGCCCAGCAGCGTGCCGAGGAAGAACGTCCGCACCGGGACACCGAAGGCGCCGCACGTCATGTTGACGAGGGTGAAGGGCAGAAGCGGCAACACCCGCACGGCGATGATGCTCTCGAGGGTGACCCGCTCGAGGGCCTGCTGCACGCGCGGCGGCACGAGCCGCATGACGACGTCGCGGCCGAGCAGGCGACCGACGCCGTAGAACGTCATCGCCGACAACGTCGCGCCGCCCAGGGCGAGGGGAAAGGCGACGAGGGGGCTGTAGAGCAGGCAGGTCTGGAAGATGACGACCCAGACGGACAGCATCACCGCGCCGGCGACGAGGAAGGCGCCCAGCACGATGAGGGGCAGCCACGGGCTCTCGACGACGGGGGCTGTGAGGCGGGCGACGGCGTCGGGGTCGGCGTAGTCGCGGATCGGCAGCCACAGCCAGATGGCCGCGAGGCCCGCTGCGGCGACGACGATCAGCGCAATCTGCAGGAGGAGCCGCCGCGACATCGCGGCGACGCTATCGCCTGCCGCTCTGGACGAGGAGCGGTTTTCACGAAGCCGGGCAGTCCCTGCAGGCAGATCGGGCGTTGTCACCCGCACCGGGACCGGGCACACCAGAGGGAGGCTTCGGCCCCGTTCCTGGAGGGTTCATGCGTCTGGCAGGTCTTCTCACCATCGGCGCCCTCGGCGTCGCCAGCATGGTCGGCTGTGACGACTGCGGCGCCGACCCCATCGTCAGCATCCCCGAGCCCGGCGTGCAGCCCGACGTCTTCACGCAGAAGGGCGCCGCCCAGGTCGACATCCTGTGGATGATCGACAACTCGGGCTCGATGGCCGCCGAGCAGGAGAAGGTCGCCGAGCGCTTCAACCAGTTCTTCAACCAGCTGATCATCTCCGGCGTCGACTACCACATCGGCGTCATCACCTCGGACCCCGACGACAACGGTGTGCTCCGCGGCTACAGCGGGCCCGCCGTGCAGAACTGCACCGACTGCCGGTTCATCAGCAAGGATGTCCCCTGCCCGAACCCCGAGGTCGACGTCTCCGGCATCGCCAGCGAGGCCGAGATCGAGACGACGCTGCTCGCCGAGTGTCCCGCCCAGCTTGTGTTCCGCAAGCTCATCAAGGTCGGCATCGACGGCTCCGCGTTCGAAGAAGGATTCACGACGGCGTCGGCCGCCGTCGGCGCCCGCACCATCGATCCGGGCACCGGCTTCCCCGACGGCGTCGCGCCGCCCGAGAACGCCGGCTTCATCCGCCCGGAGGCCTCGCTCTACGTCGTGTTCGTCTCCGATGAGGAGGAGGGCGCCAAGAGCGACGGCACGCCGGTCCGCTACTACCAGCGCCTGTTCGAGGGCCTCAAGACCGCCGGCAACGAGAACAACGTCGCCGTCGCCGCCATCACCGGCTACCCGACGGGCCTCAACGGCTCGCCGACGCCGCCGGCGCCCATCGACGAGGTCTGCGCCATCCTCGAGACCACCTTCGACAGCAACCCCGGCAACGACGACCCGCGCGCCACCGCCGTCAAGGACGCCCTGCGCGACTTCCGCCGCAACGGCTGCCTCGACGTCGACGCCCTCCCCGGCGACGAGAACGCCTTCGCCGAGGTCGGCGGCCGCTACATCGAGCTCGCCTGCCGCACCGGCGGCGTCGTCGCCAACATGTGCGAGGCCGACTACACGACCGCCCTCGACGCGCTCGGCGCCAACGCCGCCGGCCTGCTGCGCAAGTTCACGATCTCCGAGCCCAACCGCATCGCCAGCGGCTCCGACTGCGTGATGTTCGGCGCCGCCGCCGACGAGGCCAACATCGACTGCGACGGCGACGGCCAGTTCAACGGTCCCAATGACGCGCCGATGTGCGTGAGTGCGCAGTGCGTCGGTGAGGAGGCGCCCCGCCTGCTGACCCGCGGCGTCGAGTGGGTGTGGGAGCAGACGACCTCGTCGGTCCGGTTCTCGGGCCGCTGCGTGCCGGCGCCCAACACCGAGGTCGTCGTGACCTACGGGCTGCGCGCCACCAACGACACCTCCTGCGGGGCGGGTGGCTGACATGAACCGCGTCATCCTGCTGTGCGCCCTCGTCGGCGCCTCGCTCTTCTCCGTGGCCTGTCCCCGTCAGGTGCAGCTCGAGGGCTGCGCCAGCGACATCGACTGCGGCACCGCCCAGCGCTGCGACGCGACCCGCGGCCTGTGCCTCTGCATCGACGACAACGCCTGCGACGCCAGCGAGTTCTGCAACATCGCCGGCGCCTGCCAGACGCGCCTCGAGTGCCTCACCAACGCCGACTGCAACGACACCGAGATGTGCGACACGACGACGGGGTCGTGCATCCCGAAGGCCGCCGGCGTCTGCGTCCTCGACAGCCAGTGCCCCTACGGCTCGTTCTGCGCCCAGAACCGCGCCTGCACCCCCGGCTGTCGTGACGACGGCGACTGCCCCCTCGGCACGCCCTGCATCAACGGCACCTGCGACGAGACCCCCGGCGCCTGCAGCAGCAACAGCTTCTGCGACTTCGGCCAGATCTGCGGCGCCAACAACCGCTGCGCGGATCACCCGCAGCGGGCCCAGCTCTGCTCGTCGTGCGATCCGACCGATCCGTTCGCCTGCGGTGGCGGCTCGTGCCTCATCGACAGCTCGGTGCCGCCGACGGAGTGCTCCACGGACGCCGACTGCGAGCGCGGGACCTGCAACGCCCGCCAGTGTCTCGCCGACACCGACTGCGACACCGGCGATACCTGCGAGGGCGCCGGCTTCTTCACGCCGGGCGAGTGCTCGACGAAGCGCTGCGAGGGCTTCTTCTGCGGCGCCGACGACTGCAGCGAGACGTCGCCGTGCGGCCGCGGCTACGAGTGCAACACCCTGCAGATCGTGACGAACCAGCGCTGCACCGTCGGCTCCGGCAGCAGCGAGTGCGGCGCGCCGCGCGTCTGCCAGGGTGGCGGCGAGAACGGCAACGTGGGCTTCTGCTCCTGCGCCGCCACCGCCGACTGCCCCCAGAGCCTGCAGTTCCCCGACGTGCAGTGCGTGAACCCCGGCCCCAACGGCGCCTGTGTCATCGGCACGACCTGCGGCCCGCAGGACGGCCTGCTGTGCGAGGATCTGCGCTGATGCTGCACCGCCTCCTGCTCCTCTCGCTGGCCCTCGTGGGATCTGCCCTCGTCGCGGGCGGCAATTGCGAGCAGGTCAAGCTCCAGTGCACGGCCAACAGTGACTGCGATCCGCAGGGGCTCGGCTTCAGCATCTGCAACGTCGCCGACGGCACCTGTCGCTGCACCGACGACCGCGGCTGCGGCGACAACGAGGTCTGCAACAGCCTCGGCCGCTGCCAGGCCGAGAGCGGATGCAACTCCAACGACGAGTGCAACAGCGGCCTCTTCTGCGACGTGACGACGAGCCAGTGCCTCGCCGTCGACGAGTGCGCGCCCGACGAGGGCGAGCGCTGCTGCGTGCTCGACAGCCAGTGCGGCTTCAACAGCGTGTGCGACCCGCTCGCCAAGAAGTGCATCCCCGGCTGCCGTGACGAGGCCGACTGCATCCTCGGCCAGGCCTGTGTGCGCGGCCTCGGCCAGCCCCTCGGCCAGTGCGCCGCGGGTGTGTGCTCCGGCGACAACCTCTGTGGCTTCGGCCAGATCTGCAACTCCGACGGCGCCTGCGTCAACGACACCCGCGGCCCCTACTGCCTCGGCTGCGCCGGCGGCGTCGCCTCCGACGACTGCGGCGCGCGCGGCAACTTCTGCCTCACCGACAGCGTCAACGGCGGCGAGTTCTGCGGCGTCGGCTGCGTCGACGGCCAGGCCTGCCCCTTCGGCTACACCTGCAGCGACGTGATCATCATCCCGCCCGCCGCGCCGTTCTGCTCCGGCGAGATCTGCGTCATCGAGTCCGGCCAGGCGACGGGCCGCTGCGCCCTCAACACCGGCGTCGTCTGCAGCCGCGACGAGGACTGCCCCGTCGGCTTCCCCGGCGGCGACTGCCCGCGCGGCGCCGTCGGCAACTGCCGCCTCGACCAGCTCAAGGCCTGCAGCGGCGACGCCGAGTGCGGCGACGGCGACGAGTGCGTGAAGCAGGAGTGCCGCTTCGGCGAGGGCGACGCCTTCGGCTACTGCTCCTGCACCCGCGACAGCGACTGCCCCCGCGACCGCTGCGTCAACGTCGACCCCGTCAGCGGCCTCGGCGACTGCGAGCTCTCCGGGCGCGACTGCTTCAACGATGCCGAGTGCGACGCCGTGATCTCGTGCATCGATGGCGGCTGCTTCATCGGCCAGAACTGCGCGCCGCAGGACGGCCGCACCTGCCGCGACTTCCTGCCCACCGAGTGACCGTCACGGCGTCGCAACGCCCTCGCGAAGGATCAAGCGCTCCGCGCTTGATGTGTGGATGGTCAACCGCTGGCGCGGTTGATCGTGAAGATCCTTCGCGCGCGGGTTGCAAAGGTGCGTGCGTGTGCGACACCTCTCGCATCCTTCCACGAGGTGCTCGCATGCTTCGCTCCGTCCTGACCCCGACCGCGACCCTGGGCCTCGCGCTCGGCCTGTCCTTCGTCGCCGCCTGTCCGACCCCGACCGTCGATGGCGACCCCGATGGTGGCCGCGAGGGTGAGGGCGAAGGTGAAGGCGAGGGTGAGGGCGAGGGCGAGCAGCCCGGCGACGGCAACTGCAAGGTCGTCGAGGGCGCCAACTCCGTCTGCGACGTCCAGGATGCCGCCAGCGACAACGCCGTCGCCACCGGTGCGCTCGTGACCCTGCCGGGCGTCGTCGCCACCAGCCAGGTCTTCGGCTCGTCGTTCCAGAACGGCGTCGCGACCCGCTTCAACGTCTACGTCGGCGACAGCCCCAACGCGAAGCGCAGCGGCATCCTCGTCACCTGGCGCGCCGAGGCCAACCTGCCCACCGACATCGTCATCGGCGACGTCCTCACGATCGAGGGCCAGGTCTCGGAGTTCACGCTCGCCCCCGACCAGTCCCTCGGGACCGAGACCCGCATCGACGCCACCGTCGTCACGAAGGACGGCGGCAACGCGCCGCTCGCCCCGCTCGTCGTCACCGAGGCCGAGCTGACCGGCGCCAACGCCGAGGACTACGAGGGCGTGCTCGTCAGCGTCGAAAACGTCGAGGTCACGGCGGTCGACCGCTTCGCCTTCACGCTCGCCGGCGGCGCCAGGGTCGCGAACGCCATCTTCAGCTACCCCGCCCTCGTCGGCGAAACCTTCACGAGCATCACCGGCCCGGTGCGCTTCGACATCTTCGCCGGTGCCGGCTTCGAGCTGCTGCCGCGCCAGGCGAGCGACCTCGTCTCCAGCGGTCGCCCGCTCAAGACGATCACCGAACTCAACGACGGCACCGTCGAGCGCTGCCCCGGTGACCAGAACTCCAGCGCCTGCGCCACCGCCGTGAGCGGCATCGTCACGTCGCCGGCGTTCTTCATCAACAACAACGACGCGGCCCGCAAGCAGCTCTTCGGCTTCTACGTCGCCGACCCGAACAACCTCGAGGACGGTCGCTTCGGCCCGAACTCCGGCGTGCTCGTGACGATCAACCCCTTCAACACCATCGCGTCCGAGATCCCCACCCTCGATGGCTACACCTTCGACCAGGAAGACACGTTCCCCTTCAACTTCCTCGCCGGCGCCGCGCCCGAGCCGGGTGACCTCGTCGAGATCTTCGGCGAGAACAGCGACCGGTTCGGCCTGCGCAACCTGCGCGGCGTGAAGGCCCTCAAGAAGACCGGCACCGGCACCCTGCCCCTGCCCGCCCTCTTTGGCACCGGTGGTCGTCCGACGAGCGACCTGAAGGGTGGCCGTCCGACCTTTGCCGATGGTGACTTCACCGCCGGCTTCACGCCCGCCCTCGAGGATGTCGCGGCCTCCGCCAACGTCGAGCAGTGGGAGGCCGTGCTCGTCGAGCTCGCCGGCGTGTCGACGACGACGGCGTGCTACGCCCAGCCCTTCAAGCCCGCCACCGGCAACGCCTTCGCGCGCGATTTCGGCAACTTCCTCGTCACCGGCGACGTCGAGATCGGCACCGCGTTCCGCCTGCCGCAGGCCTTCGGCGGCTTCTTCGCCGACACCATCGCCGACACCGACAAGACCTGCAGCAACCTCGCGAACAAGTGCGAGGACAGCCGCGCCAACGGCCAGGCGTTCACGAGCCTGATCGGCATCGTCGACTTCAGCTTCAACGTCCACCGCGTGAGCCCGCGCAGCCCGGCCGACATCGTCGGTGTGCCCTTCGTCGCCGAGGGCACCGGCAACTGCCCGGCCCCGTGACGTCGGGGGCAAAGCCCCAACACACAGCGGAAGCGGCGGCCTGACGGCCGCCGCTTCTCTTTCATCGGTGTCGACGCTCAGCGACGTCGTCGGTGTCGTCGTGGGCCGCGCTTCACTCCGCCGGCGAGGCGGCGGCGGCGATGGCGTCGGCCTCGGTCATCGGGGCCACCGGCGCGCCCGTCCAGTAGCGACCGATGAGCATGCCGCCCCACATGCGGAAGTCGCCGATGAGCGACCAGAGCGGGTAGGTGAACGTCGCGGGGCGGTTCTTCTCGATGATGAAGTGGCCGACCCAGGCCGGGCCGTAGCCCAGCACGAGGCACAGGGGCACGAGCGCCCACGTCTGTGTCGCCATCGCGTAGCCGAGCGTGACGACGACGGCGGTGGTGCCGAGGAAGTGCATCCAGCGGCAGGCCGGCACGGCGTGCTGCGACAGGTAGAAGGGCCAGAAGGCGGCGAAGGTGGGAATGCGCGAGCGGCTCATCCCGCGAATGTATCTTTTCTGCGCCGCAGATCGGTGACGGCGGCCACCGGGTCGGGCCCCTGCAGGGCCAGCAGGAAAGGGTTGGTCTGAAGCTCCAGCGTCAGCGTCGACGGCAGCGACGACGCCGTCTCCGCCATCTCCTGCGGCAGCTGCGCCAGCCGCTCCGAAACGGCAGGCCGATCGGGACAGACGGCGACGGCGAAGCGCAGGTTGGCCGCCGTGTACTCGTGGGCGCAGCAGATGAGGGCCCGCGGGTCCTGCGCCGCCAGCGTCGACAGCGCCGCGTGCAGCTGCGCCCCGGTCCCCTCGAAGAGGCGGCCGCAGCCGGCGCCAAAGAGGCTGTCGCCGACCCACAACGCCGGCCGCCCCGCGAGCGCGGGGATCGCGCGGGCGCTGCCGCCATGACCGTGGCGGATGACGACGTCGACGGGCGCGTCGAGGGCGAAGGCGACGTGGGCGCGCGTATGGGCGGCGACGTCGAGGACGCGCAGCGCCACGCCAGCGACGACGACGACATCGCCCGGCACGACGGCATCGCTCAGCGGCGGCAGGCGATCGCGGTCGGACGCGGCGCCGACGACGCGGCAGCCGGTGGCCTCCCGCAGCGCCGCGACGCCGCCGATGTGGTCGCCGTGGTGGTGGGTGCAGAGCACGGCGTCGAGCGCGCGCCCGGTGCGGGCCAGCCACTGAAGAACGGGGCCGGGCTCGCCCGGGTCGACGACGAAGGCGCGGCGGCGCCCGGTGCTGGCGTCGTCGATGCCGACGGCCCAGATGCTGTTGTCGTCGAGGGCGGGGAGCTGCTCGATGGTGATCATGGTTGACGCTCCCGCGCGCAGGCGCTACCGATGCAGCGCCTGTCACAAGCACCCCGCTGGAGCGGTGGCCGAGTGGCTGAAGGCGCAGGTTTGCTAAACCTGTATAGGGGAAACTCTATCGAGGGTTCGAATCCCTCCCGCTCCGCCAGAGCCGACGTCCCCGACGTCGGCTTTGTTTTTTGTGCGCCGCAACCGCCTGCGCCGAAGTCGATCGCTGATGCAGCCACGTCGCCAGCGCGCGGCAGCGGGGACTTCGGCGCCGGCGCCGAAGTCAATCCACACCGCTGATGCACCAGCCACGTCGCCAGCGCGCGGCAGCGGGGACTTCGGCGCCTGCGCCGAAGTCAATCCACACCGCTGACGTCGCGAAGACCACCTGACGACGACGCAGCCGGGCCGCTCTGGGCCCGGCTGCGTCGTCGTCAGGTGGTCTTCGCGACGTCAGCGAGCCTGGGCGGTGACGCGCAGGTTCGTATAGGCGCTGTAGCCGGCGACGGAGACGACCCAGGTGCCTCCCGCCGGGGCCTCGAAGACGCAGCGCTCGGTGGAGCTGTTGGTGTAGGGGCGGCAGTCGAAGCGCGTCGCCGTCGAGGCGCTGCCGCGGCGGACGTAGAGGTCGGCGTCGCCGGTGCTGCCGGCGATGTCCACCTCGAGCACGGTCCGGCCGGCGGGCACCGTGATGTTCATGTGGGTGAAGGAGCCGCGGGTGCCGTTCATCGTGCGGTCGAGGAGGACGGCGGGCTGGGGCGTGGGCTCCGCCGGCGGGGTCGTCGTCGACGGCGGCGGCGTCGTGCCGGTGCCGATGCCCGTCTGCTGCGCGATCCAGTCGGCGAAGAACGGGACGCGGGCGTACATGCCGGGGACGCCGGGGTCGCCGCAGCCGGCGCCCCAGCTCACGACGCCGACGATGAGGCGACCGCGGGCCGAGTTCACGGTGAGGGGACCACCGCTGTCGCCCTGGCAGGAGTCGCGGCCGTCGCCGCCGGCGGCGAGCTGGTCGGCCGTGAGGCTGCCGTAGACGCGCTGGGCGGTCGTGAGGTCGACGAGCGGGACGTTCACGCCCTTGAGGGTGTCCGGAGAGGAGCCGCCGGAGCGCAGCGTGCCCCAACCCGTCACCGTCGCCGTGAGGCCGGCGCTCGTGACGTTGTCGGCGGTGGTGGCGATGCCGATCGCCTGCACGCTGCCACCGAGGGTGAGGGGCGCGGCGAGCTCGAGGAGGGCGACGTCCTTGCCGCGCTCGGGGGTGCTGTAGCCCGGGACCGGGATGATGCGGGCGACACGACGGGACTGGCCGCTGCTGGCGCGGCTCAGGCGGCTCGTGCCGGCGACGACGGTGAGGCGGCTGGCGACCTCGCCGTCGATGCAGTGCTGGGCGGTGAGGACGTAGCGGTCGGAGATGATCGAGCCGCCGCAGAAGTGGAAGCCGTCGGCCTGCAGCGAGATCTGCCAGGGGTGGTCGGCGATCGAGACGTCGACGCCGCCGACGATGGCCTTCTCGTCCCCCTGCTCCTCCGTGAAGGCGAGGGCGTCCTCATCGCCGCCGAGCTCGGCGACGCAGGCAGGGGTGAGGGCGAGGCTGGCGGCGAGGGTCAGGAGACGAGCGAGCGAGGTCTGCTGTGTCTTCATGTGTTCCACGGTGCCGATCCGATCACTGCACCTGCAAGGAACACATCCGGGCTTTTCGCCCTACACATTCTTTCATCCACATACATGAACAGCGCGCCCGCGCCGGGCTCACCACCGCGTGGCCATGCGACGGCCGCGTGTTCATCCGCTCGACGACGGATGGCCTGGTGGGGCTGCCCCATCCACCCGTCGACGGATGCCCCTCCGCCCGCGGTCCGGTGGTCGCAGCAACGACAATGTGCGACCAGATGAAGACGTTTCAGTATCGGCTGGAATCGCCAGATGTTGCGTGGTCGTCATCCTCTGGATGACCGATGACATCGGGTCCATTTTCTGTCGCCAGCGCAGCACGACGCCGCCGCGCGCGACCGATCGGTCGAGTCTGGGCCGGATCAGGGGTGCCGGTGACATCGGGCGAGGGGCTGTGGGATCTCTGCCTACAGCCTGCGGGCGGCACGGCGGACCCGCCGAGCCCGATCCGCCGGCCCAGCGCGCGACGCGATCGATCAGGGCGCCGATGACGATGGCGCAGACGACGACGGCGCAGACGACGACGGCGCAGACGACGACGACGACGGTGCGGTGAGCTTGAGGCCGATGATCCCGGCCAGCAGCAGGGCGAGGCAGATCACCCGGGCGAGAGTCATGGGCTCGTCGAGGAGGCGCCAGCCCAGCAGGGCCGCGCCGAGGGCGCCGATGCCGACCCAGACGGCGTAGGCGGTGCCGATCGGCAAGGTCTTCGCCGCCATCCCCAACAACCACATGCTGGCGACGAGGGCGACAATCGTGAGGGCCGACGGCAACGGGCGCGTGAAGCCCTCGCTGTACTTGAGGCCGATCGCCCAGCCCGTCTCGAGCAGGCCGGCCACGACGAGGACGAGCCACGCCGTCGTCGTCGACAAGGTCGGCATCATCGCTGCTCCATCATCGCTGCTCCATCACCGCTGCGCACCTATCGCTGCGACACCGCCGGCGCGCGGCCAGCGACGACGTCGCGCACGAAGGCGCCGAAGACGGCGCGGGTGTCGTCGCGCTGGAAGAGCACGCTGTGGCCATCAAGCCGGCCGTCCTCGGCGTAGCGGACGACGACACCGGTGCGGCGGCCGACGCCCACGACGTCGACGTTCTCCTGCACCGGGCCCGGCAGCGCCGCGCGCCCGATGCTGTGCAGGGCCGGCAACAGGCGATCGATGGAGCGCTGCCCCGTGTCCTGCCCGGTGAAGTCGACGCCGACGGAGCGAACGAGGGCCCGCTGCAGGCCCGTCGGTACCTGGGCGTCGGGGTGGCCCTGCACCACGAGGACGTGGGGCGCGCGCCCGGCCCGCGGGTGCTTGAGGATGTGGCGCGTGAACAGCGTGTTGTCGGCGCCGGCGACGCCGGTCTCGAAGATGTCGATGAAGGGGTGGAAGCGATCGAGGTCCTCGCCGGGCGGCAGGCTCACCGTCTCGACGAGGCCCTGCAGGTCGACGGGGTCCTTCGGCCCGAAGGCGAACTCGACCCAGGTGCCGCCCGCGCCCGACAGCACGACGCCTTTAAACTCGTCGAGGGCGCCCGCCAGCATGCCCGAGAGGTAGCTGCCGAGGCTGTGGCCCCCCACAAGCACGAGCTGCGGATTGAAGCGGATCTTCCCGTCGGGGCTCGCGCTGGCGTCGATCTCGGGGGCCAGCGCCGGGTCGATGGCGAGGGTCTCGAGGAGGCGCAGGAAGCGCGCGTGCTCGATGAGCATCTGGGCGAAGTTGTCGCGCATCGCCGGCGGATTCATGAACACGTAGGCGCCGTAGCCGTCGAGGGCGCGGTCGCCGATGCGCTCGGGCGAGTACGGGCCGGCGACGCAGGCGGTGGCGACGCCGTCGGGGGCGATCCACGTCGCGAGCCCCGTGCCGGGCGACGGCGACGGCTGCCCCGGACGCTCGCGGCGACCGCGATCGATGGCCTGCCACTGATCGCCACCGGTGCCATGCACGTAGAGAAAGAGCGGGAAGCCATCCTTCGGCATCTTCGTCCGCGGCAACGTCAACACGAAGGGCGCCTCCTCGACGCGCGTCGTCTGCAGCCGGCCGGCGCCATCGACGACGAAGACGCCCGTCTCGGCGAAGTGCGGCGGCTCGCCCGTCTGGTGCTGCGGCTGGGCCACGCGGCCGTGGATCTCGACGACGACGCCGCGCGCGTTGACCTCGTCGCGACCGCGGGTCAGGGACAGCAGCGTCGGCGGGTCGTCGCGGCGGGCCTGCTGGATGTAGGCCACCGAGCGGGCCGTCGGATCGCCGACGGTGAAGACCGTCGCCGCCGCGATGTCGGCGACATCGAGGCCGAGGGTCGCCAGCTGCGCTCGCAGCGGCGCGAAGGAGCGGTTCCAGGCAAGGTCGGGGTGCTCGCCGTCGAGCACCGCCCGCAACGCCGGGTTCGGATCGACGTCGATGGCGCCGTCGCCGTCGAGGTCGCGGCGGACGACGACGGCCCACGTGCCCGGCAGCAGCGACAGGCCCGTGAGCGGCGCCACCTGCAGCAGCGACGCCGGCCGGGTGGTGTCGCGCTTCTGCGTGACCTGCGCCTCGATGATCACGCGCTGCCCCACGCGGCCCGGCGTGAGATCGACGAGCTGGATGCCCGACGACGACGACGACGTGGCCAGGGGCACGAGCTGCAGGGTGCCGAGGGGCCGATCGAAGCGGAACGACACCACCGGCAGCGGCGAGAAGCCCGGACCGCGGGCGGCGACGTCGTCCATCACCGAGCGCTTCGCAATGTCGACGAAGGACACGGCAAACGGGTTCGGCAGGCCGCGGACGTCGGGGGCGCCGCTCGGCAGCGTGCGGGCATCGGCCGGCCAGGGCGCGTCCCAGAAGCGGGCGGCGTCGCTGAAGTCGGCGCCGGGCTCAAAGACCAGCATCGGGTGCCGCTCGCGCGACTGGGGCCAGTGCCGCGAGCCGTAGGGCTGGCTGCAGGCGCCACACACGACGGCAACGACGGCGACCGGGACGACGGACCACAGGGAGCGGGCGGTGCGCATCGCGGCGCCATAGCAGGCCACGGCAGCGCGTCCCACCGGGCCATCGGTCGGATGTCGGAGGCTTCCCTACCCCTTTCCATCTGGCGTCCGTCGTCGCGCACCGTAGGCTCGGTCCATGTTCGTCGCCCCGGCCCCCCTGTCCCGCCTCACCGTCGCCGTCGCCCTCGTCGCGGCCCTCGCCCACCCGGCGTCGGCCTTCAATATCGTCATCGACCCCGGTCACGGGGGCAGCCCTAATGGTCGAGATGATGATGGGGACGAGCTTGTGGATGAGACCGGTCCGCAAGGCGAGATCGATCCAGGTGCCGTCGGCTGTGGGCTGCGCGAAAGTGACATCAACCTCGACGTCTCGCTGCGCCTGCGCGACCTCCTCGTCGCCTCGGGCCAGACGGTGGGCCTGACCCGCAGCACCGACGTCTTCGTGCAACTTCAGGCACGTGCCGACTTCGCCAACAGCCGCGGCGCCGACCGCTTCGCGAGCATCCACAGCAACTCGTTCTCCGACGCCAGCGCCAACGGCACCGAGACCTACTGCGCGACGTCGCTCGGCACGAGCGCCGACATGCGCAACAAGATCCACGAGGAGATGATCGCCGCCTGGGGCCTGCGCGACCGCGGCGTGAAGACCGCCAACTTCACGGTGCTCACGGCGACGTCGATGCCGGCGACGCTGTCGGAGCTCGGCTTCGTCTCGAACTGCAGTGTCGACGCCACCCTCCTCGCCGACACCACCCGACGTGGCCAGGCCGCCCAGGCCCACCTCGAGGGCATCGCCCGCCACCTCGGTTTCGCCGTCGGCCAGCCGACCGAGACCGGCACCCTGCGCGGCGTCGTGTTCCAGGATCAGGGCGTCGGCACCGCCAACATGGACACGCGCCTGCCCGGCGCCACCGTCAGCATCGTCGGCCGCACCGACACCGCCACGGCGGCCGCGACGTCGGCGTCGTGGAGCTTCACGCTGCCCGCCGGCAACTACACCGTCCGCGCCAGCGCCGACGGCCACGTCACCAACGAGCGCACCTGCACCCTCGCCGCCGGCGCCGAGCAGTTCTGCTCCATCGGCCTCTTCCCGGTGTCGGGCGAGGGCGAGGGTGAGGGCGAAGGCGAAGGCGAGGGTGAGGGCGAAGGCGAGGGCGAGGGCGAAGGCGAGGGCGAGGGAGAGCCCGGCGAAGGCGAGGGCGAGGGTGAGGGCGAAGGCGAGGGACTGCAGCGCATCACGATCCGCAACAGCCCCGGAGCCAGCGGCGGCTGCGCCTGCAGCGGCGTCGACGACGCCAGCCAGGCCGTCCTGTGGGGCGGACTGCTGGGCCTGCTCGCGCTGCGCCGTCGTCGTCACCGGGGCCTGATGGGCCTCGGCGCCGTCACGCTCGCCGCCGTCACACTCGCGACCGTGACGACGACGCCGGCCCTGGCCGTCCGCGCCGACGACGTCGCCGTCATCACGCCCATCGTCGTCGACGGCGCCCGCCTCGTGGAGAAGCGGCTACCCCTCGGCGGCCTGGTGTCGGTGCAGCCGTCGCCGTCGGGCCGGCAGCTGCTCGTGAGCGACGCCCAGTACACGGGCCTCGTCGTCGTCGATGCGAAGACCGGCCGCCAGCTCGCCGTGAGCGACGCGCCCCGGGCGGGCTTCCGCGCCGGCTGGATCGACGAGACCCACGTCGCCCGACGCGTGCCGCAGGCGCCATTTGGCGGTCAGCCCCGCGTCGCCATCGACGTCGCGACCGGCGAGGTCCTCGGCCCGTCCTTCGAGCATCCGACGCTCCTCGTGAAGCAGGACGACGATACCGGCACCGTCATCGTCGGCCGCCGCGTCGACGAGGCCGGCGCCGTCGCGGGCGCCCGCGTGCTCTCGCCCGTCGGGGAGACCTGCTTCGCGCCGCAGCTCGCGGCCCGCGCCGACGACGTCGTCGTCGCCTTCCAGTGCCTGGGCTCGGGCGTGTGGCTGGCCCGCGTCGACGGCAAGGACGGCCGCGGCGCCGTCACCCATGCGCGCCTCGGCGATGGCGCCCAGCTCGCCCTCGCTCGCGACGGGCGCACGGCGACCTTCACGGTCATGCAGGACGAAGGCCACGTCGTCACCGCCAGCGACGTCGTCATCGTCGACCTCGACGGCTGGAAGGGCACGGCCGCCCCGAAGGCGACCCGCCTGACGACGAGCGCGCGCATCGAGCGGGCCCCCGGCGTCTCCGACGTCCGCGCCGACGGCAGCCGCGTGCTGGCGTTCCTGGTCGACGAGGGCGACGTCGTCCTCGTCGAGTGGCGCGGCGGGCGGTGACGTCGTGTTGAGGCGGATCCCCGGCGGCTGCGCCCACGGCAGCGTCGACGTCCATACGCACATCCTGCCGCGGCACATCCCGCGCTTCGTGGAGCGCTTCGGCGAGGGTGGCTTCATGACCCTCGAGCACGTGCCGGGAACGTGCCGGGCCCGCATGGTCCGCGACGACGGCCGCTTCTTCCGCGAGGTCGAGGAGAACTGCTTCGACGGCGCCGCCCGCCTGCGCGACTGCGACCGCGACGGCGTCGGCGTACAGGTGCTGTCGACGGTGCCGGTGATGTTCTCGTACTGGGCGAAGCCGGCCCATGGCCTCGAGGTCGCCCGCTTCCTCAACGACGACCTCGCCGCCGTCGTCGCCACGCAGCCGGACCGCTTCGTCGGCCTCGGCACACTGCCGTTGCAGGATCCGCAGGCGGCCTGTCGGGAGCTCGAGCGCTGCGTGCTGGAGCTGGGACTTGCCGGCGTGCAGATCGGCAGCCACGTCGAGACCGGCCCCGGTCCCCTCGACGAGCGCTGGATGCTCTCGGATCCGCGCCTGTTCCCGGTGTTCGAGACGGCGCAGCGCCTCGACGCCGCCATCTTCATCCATCCGTGGGACATGATGGGTGAGGCCCGCATGCAGCGCTACTGGCTGCCCTGGCTCGTCGGCATGCCCGCCGAGGAGAGCCTCGCGATCTGCAGCCTCATCTTTGGCGGCGTCTTCGAGCGCCTGCCGGCCCTGCGGGTCTGCGTCGCCCACGGCGGCGGCGCCTTTCCCGGGACCCTCGGCCGCATCGAGCACGGCTTCCGCTGCCGTCCCGACCTCGTCGCCATCGACAACCCGCACCCGCCTCGCGACTACCTCGGGCGCTTCTGGGTCGACAGCCTCGTGCTCGACCCCCACGCCCTGCGGCAGATTGTGGATCTCTTCGGCCACGACCGGGTCGCCCTCGGCACCGACTACCCGTTCCCCCTCGGCGAGCCCGTGCCCGGCCAGACCATCCGCGACGCCGGCTTCGACGCCGCCCTTGCGCAGCGACTGCTCGTCGACAACGCCCTCGACTGGCTGGGCCGTCCACGGTGACGCCGCTCGCATCGGGGCCGTCGGCGCGTTGCCGGCCTCCGGGCGGCTGCTATACCGGCCTCGCTGTGTCCTTCGGCCTGCGCGCCCCGAGCCTCCTGTGCCTGCTGTGCGGGCTGCTCGTGTCGCTGTGGTCGACGACGGCCACCGCGACGACGACGCCGGGCAGCGACCGCGATGACTGCGACGAGATGACCCGCGTCGTCGACGTCGATGACGCCGGGCGCGACGCCGTCCCCGGTCCCGAACTCGTCGAGGTCGTGGTGCCGTGCGCCATGGTCGACAGCGGCGCGCTCGGCCCCGACTGCCACGACGCCGCCTTCTACGTCGTGAACCCCCAGGGCACCCTGCTGTGCCGCGTCGACGTCGCCGTCCTCGGCGCCTCGACGTCCACCGACACCCTTGAGGACGGACCGCCCGCGACGCCGTACGCGTCCAGCGGTCACGTCCTGCCCCCCGCCGCAGTCGTCGACGTCACCCTGCCCCGGGTGCCGCCGCCGGCCTGTCACGACGTCGACGCCGCCGTGGGACCGCCTGGTCTCGATGACGGTCGCGACGTCGCCGGCTTCTCGCCGCGGCCATCCTAGAAGCGCCGTCCGCGTGGCTTCTCCCGACGCGGACGTCGATCGTTTCGAACGCCGATCGCATGGTGCGATAGGCGATTGCCTGCCCATATCTCCGGTGCCATCACACCCAGGCGCACACGCGCCCACCGGCTTTGCTGCCCTCCGTGGCAGTCACAGGAAGTGACATGTTGAAGAAGCTGCTCGCCCCCGTCGCCCTCGTCGCCATCGTCGGTTGCCAGCCCCCGGCTGGTGGCTCCAGCAAGGAGCTCGTCGAGCGCATCGAGAAGCTCGAGAAGAAGGTCGAGGCCCTCGAGAAGCGTCCCGCCGCCGCCGCCCCGCAGCGCGAGGCGCCGCCGCCGCAGACGGCCGCCTACAAGATCCCGACCGGGACCTCCGCGTTCATGGGCAACAAGGACGGCAAGATCGAGCTCACGATCTTCTCGGACTACCAGTGCCCCTTCTGCTCGCGCGTCGACCCGATGCTCCACGAGGCCGTCAAGGATCCGGAGCTGAAGGACAAGATCAAGGTCACCTTCAAGCACTTCCCGCTCTCGTTCCACAAGGACGCGAAGCCGGCTTCAAAGGCGGCCCTCGCGGCGCGTGACGTCGGCGGCATGGACGCGTTCTGGAAGCTCAGCGAGAAGATGTACGCGAACCAGCGCGCGCTCACGCCCGAGAATTTCAGCGTGTGGGCCAAGGAGATTGGCCTCGACGTGAAGAAGTTCGAGAAGACCCTCGCCGAGAACGACGCGAAGTACGAGGAGGAGATCAAGCAGGACTCCGAGCTCGGCGCGCGTGAGGCCAAGGTCCGCGGCACCCCCTCGCTCTTCGTGAACGGTTGGGAGCTCCGCCAGCGCTCGGTCGATGGCATCAAGCAGCTCATCAAGGAAAAGAGCCTCGGCGGCTGAAGGGGGTTCCCCTTCTCCTCCACGGGCGGCTTCGGCCGCCCGTTCTTTTTTTCACAACCATTTGTTTTCACATGGCTTTCCCTGCAACCTGAACACCTGTTGCCCTTACGTTGGGAGCGCGCCACAACACGTCCATGAAGACCACCCACCAGCACGTCTGCCAGGCCTGTGGCCACGTCGAACGCAAGTGGCTGGGCCGCTGCCCCGGCTGTGGCGCGGTGAGCAGCTTCGTCGAGGAGCGGGCGGCGAGCGGGCCGAAGTCGAGCAGGGGTGGGTCCCTCGCGTCCGGCCGACCGGCGGCGAAGGCGGTGCGCATCACCGACGTCGACCTCAAGGAGGTGCCGCGACGTCGGCTCGGCCTCGGCGAGCTCGATCGGGTGCTCGGCGGCGGCCTCGTGCCGGGCTCCCTCGTGCTCATTGGCGGCGAGCCCGGCGTCGGCAAGAGCACGCTGCTGCTCGAGGTCGCCAAGCGTCTGTCGTCGGCGGGAGTGCGCACGCTCTACGTGTCGGCGGAGGAGTCGCTCACGCAAACGCGGCTGCGGGCCGAGCGCCTGGGCGCACTGCACGACGAGCTGTTCCTGCTGAGCGAGACCGACCTCGGCGTCGTCGCCGACCAGCTTGAGGCCGTGCAGCCCCGCGCCCTGATCATCGACTCGGTCCAGACGGTCTATGCCCCCGAGCTCGACGGCGCTCCCGGCACCGTCAGCCAGGTGCGCGAGGTGACGACGCGGGCGATGCAGCTCGCCAAGCAGCGGGGCATCACGACGCTGCTCGTCGGCCACGTCACGAAGGATGGCGCGCTCGCCGGCCCGAAGACCCTCGAACACATGGTGGACTGCGTGCTCTCGTTCGAGTCGTCGCGCGGCGGCCCGCACCGGGTACTGCGGGCGACGAAGAACCGCTTCGGCAGCACGAGCGAGCTCGCCGTCTTCGAAATGCAGGGGGCCGGACTCACCCCCGTCGACAACCCGTCGGCCCTCTTCCTCGCCGAGCGACCGAAGGGCCGCGCCGGCAGCGTCGTCGCCGCCACCATCGAGGGCACGCGGGCCCTGCTCGTCGAGGTGCAGGCCCTGTGCGTGCAGACGGCCTTCGGCAACCCGCGCCGCACGACGACGGGCATCGACGGCAACCGCGTGGCCCTGCTCGCCGCCGTACTCGAGAAGCGGGCCGGGCTGTCGCTGCTTGGCATGGACCTCTTCGTCAACGTCGCCGGCGGCGCCACCCTCGACGAGCCCGCCGCCGACCTCGCCGCCGTCGTGGCGGTGGCGTCGTCGCTGAAGCAGCGCCCGGTCGACCCCGACCTCATCGTCTTTGGCGAGGTCGGCCTCGCCGGCGAGATCCGCGGCGTCGCCCGCGTCGACAGCCGGCTCGAGGAGGCCGCCCGCCTCGGCTTCACCCGGGCGATCGTCCCGGTCGCCGGCACCGCCACCGTCATCCCCCCGCGCGGCATGCTGCTGGTCCGGGTGGCGAGCCTCGACGAGGCCCTCGACGCCGCCTTCGCCGGCTGAGCGCTGGCCTGTGGTTGCAGGTGCGACACCACGCGGCGACGTCCTCGGCGACGGCGGCGACGAACCTGCTACAACGCCCGGCGTGACCGACGCCCCCCTCCGCCCGCCACCGGCCACCCACCTCGTCATGGTGGGCCTCGGCCTCGTCGGCGGCTCCGTCTGCCGCGCCCTGCGCGTGGCCTTTCCCGGCCTCGTGCTGAGCGGCGTCGACAAGCCGGCGATCGTCGAGCTCGCGAAGGACGGCGGCGTCATCGACGACGGCGTCGCCGCCGACGACGACGAGGCGGTCCGGGGCCTGCTCGCCCGCGCCGACGCCGTCGTGCTCGCCCTGCCCGTCCTCGCCGTCGCCGCCACCATCGGGCGCCACGCCGGGGTCCTGCGCGAGACCCTCGTGATGGACACGGGCTCCACCAAGCGCGCCGTCGTCGAGGCCGCCCGCGCCGCCGGCCTGCGCGCCTTCATCGGTGGCCACCCGATGGCCGGCAAGTCGAGCGGCGGCCTCGCCCACGCCGACGCCCGCCTCTTCGACGGCGCCCGCTGGTTCCTGTGCGCCGACGCCGACGTCGACGGCGCCGTGCTCGCCCGGGCCCGTGAGCTCGTGCGGGCCACCGGCGCCGTGCCGGTCGAGGTCGACGCCGCCGACCACGACCGCGACGTCGCGCTGACGAGCCACGTGCCGCACCTCATGGCCAACGTGCTCGCCGAGGCGGTGCTGTCCGCCGGCGCCACCGACGCCGCCGGCGGCAGCCTCAAGGACATGTTGAAGGTGGCCGGCGCCCCCTTCGACGTCTGGGGCGACACCATCTCCACCAACCGCGTCGCCATCCGCGACGCCCTCGACGACCTCGTCACGCGGCTCCGCGATGTGCAGGATGCGCTCGATGACAAGGACCGCCTGCGCGAGCTCTTCGCCCATGGCCGGGCGCTACGGGAGCGGGTGCATGGCTGAGCAGAACGGCGAGCAGAACGGCGAGCAGAACGGCGAGCACAACGGCGAGCACAACGACGAGCACGACGACCTCGAGCACGACGAGCACGACGACAGCCATGTCGACGGCCTCGACGACGGCGACGACACCCGCACGCCCCACCAGCGCATGCCGAAGGTGCTGCCGACGATCCTCCCGGGCCCCGTCGACTGGCCGGCCGTCTTTGGTCGCACGGCGCCGCTCGAGTGCGAGCTCGGCTTCGGGCGCCCGCACTTCATCCTCGAGCGCGCCGTCGAGGCCCCCGACCACGACATCGTCGGCATCGAGTGGAAGGGGCGCTGGCCCCGCGTCGTGCACGAGAAGCAGAAGAAGGGCCAGTACAGCAACGTGCGCGCCATCCACGGCAACGCGTGGCTGCTGTTCGGCTCCCTCTTTGCGCCGTCGTCGCTCGACCTCGTCGTCCTCAACTTCCCGGACCCGTGGTGGAAGTCGAAGCACCACAAGCGCCGCATCGTGAGCGACACCTTCGCGGCCCAGATCGCGTCGCGCCTGCGGCCCGGTGGCCACCTCCTCATCCAGACCGACGTCGCCACGCTCCTCGAGGAGGAGCTCGCGCGCTTCGAGGCGCAGCCCACGCTGCAGAACACGGCCGGGCCCGGCCGCCTCGCCACGAAGAAGCCGCTGACGGCGTCGTCCCATCGCGAGAAGCGCTGCCGCAAGGACGGCGTGCCCATCTTCCGGGCCTTCCTGGTGCGCACATGATCCGCCTGCTCCGCCGCCCCCTGGCCCTCCTCGGCGCCCTCGTCGCCGTCGCCTGCGCGACGGCCCCACCGACGACGACGACGACGACGCCCGCGACGACGACGACGGCGCCAGCGACGGCGCCGACGAGCGCCGCGCCGGCCTCGTTCCCGCTGCGGGTGCTGCTGACGACCGACGAGCACGGCTGGCTCTCGCCGCTGCTCGACAAGAAGAGCGGGGTGCTGCGCGGCGGCATCCACGCCGCTGCCGGCGCCATGCGTGCCGAGGGCTACGTGAAGGACGGTCCGGGCTGGCTGCTGCTGTCGGCGGGCGACATGTGGACGGGCCCCTTCGAGACCACGGTCCTCGAAGGCGCGCCGATGACGTCGGCGATGGGCCACCTCGGCTATCGCGCCGCCGCCGTCGGCAACCACGAGTTCGACTTCGGCCAGCACGCCCTCGTCGAGCGAGCCCGCCAGGCCTCCTTCCCGTTCCTCGGCGCGAACCTCGTCGAGACCGGCAGCGGCCGCCTTCCCGACTGGGTGAAGGCCTGGACGATGGTCGACCTGCCGGTCCCCGGTGGCGTCGCCCGCGTCGCCGTCGTCGGCCTCGCCTGCGTCGAGTCGCCGATCACCGCCGACGTCCGCAACATGTCTGGCCTCACCTTCCTGCCCTACGACGAGACCCTGCGCCGCGTGCTCCCCGAGGTGCGGGCCACGCGTCCCGACGCCATCGTCGTCGTCGCCCACGACAGCGTCGCCGCCGTGAAGCCCCTCGTGCCGCTGCTGCGCGAGCACGGCGTCCACCTCATCGCCGCCGGCCACGAGCACCGCGCCGGCATCGTCGTCGACGACGCCGGCACCGAGGCCGCCGGCGACGACGTCGTGATCTGCAACGCCGGGCCCTTCCTGCGGACGTTCTGCCGCGTCGACCTCGACTACGAGCAGGGCGTACTGCGGGCCCACGCCGAGAAGCTCGTCGCCGTCGAGCACGCCCGGGACGCCCCGGCCCCACCCTTCGACGACGGCCTCGCCGCCATCGTCGCCGGCGCCGAGGCCAGCGCCGATCGCGTCGGCGGTGAGGTCCTCGTCGAGAACAAGCAGAAGCTCACCCGGGGACGGGACGGCTCCCTCGGCCAGCTCCTCGTCGACGCCTGGCTTGAGGCCCTGCCCTTTGCGCAGGTGGCCATCACCAACGCCGGCGGGCTGCGCCAGGACATCGAGCCCGGGCCGCTGCGCCTGCGCGACATCGTCTCGGCCCTGCCGTTCAACAACACGCTGCTCGTCGTCGACGTCACCGGCCGCGAGCTGCGCGAGGTGCTGCTCGCCAACCCCGAGACCGTCGTCGGCGGCCTGCGCTACGAGTTCCGCGACGACGGCAACGGCGGACGCACGGTGCTGCGGGTCGTCGACCTCGACGGCGTCGAGGTCACGGATGAGCGCCGGTTCAAGGTGGTCATCAACGACTTCATGTATCGCGGCGGCGATCGCTACACCTTCGCGGACCGCGAGCCCGAGGAGACCGCCGTCGACTGGCGCGAGCCCGTCTACCGCCTGCTCCGGAGCCTGCGGGCGTCCGGCACCGCGCTCGACCGCGCCGCCGACGCCCGCGCGACCCGTCGGTGACGGCCTCCGGGCCGGGTCCCGACACCGTGTCCGACGAGGGGTGTGTCAGGCCCACCGACACCCACAGCGGACACCTGTGACGGTGTCTCGCTCCGGGTGGATCGGGGACGGAGCCCTGTGCGAGGGTCGGGGCGCATGACTCGCAAGCGACTCGGTGAATTGTTGGTGGAGGCCGGTCTCATCGACGGGCTGCAACTCGGGTCCGCGCTCGGCCACCAGCGCCAGTGGGGCGGGCGTCTCGGTCGCATCGTCGTGCAGATGGGCTTCATCCCCGAGCACCGCATGCTCAGCGTGCTCGCCGCCAAGCTCGGGGTCCCCCTCGCCGACCCGCCGCCCGACGACCTGCACCCCCGCGTGATCGCCGAGATCCCGGCGGACTTCGCGACACGCTGGCTGGTCTTTCCCCTCGGCCTCCGACGTGAGGCCCGCGGCGACGCCCTCATCGTGGCGATGTCGGATCCCACCAACGTCGAGGCCCTCGACGCGCTGCGCTTCCTCACCGGCAAGGTCATCCACGTCGCGCTCGCCGGCGACACGGCCCTCGAGGGCTGGATCCGGCGCTTCTACTTCGGCGACGGCCGCACCGATCCGGCCCAGGTCGCCACGATCCAGCAGGCGCAACAGGCCCTCGCCGGCATCCAGTTCGGCGGCCAGACCGTCGAGCTCGACGACGACATCCCGCTCGTGACCGGCGCGATCGTGTCGTCGCCGACGCCACCGCCGCAACCGGCGCCGACGCCGCCGATGGCCCCGCCGCCGATGGCCCCGCCGCCGGCGCTGGCCGACCCGTTCTCGGCGTTCGCACCGTCTGCCGTGCCGACCTCGCCACCGGCCGTGGTCGACGTGAATCCCTTCGCGGCCCTCAACCTCGCCCCCATCGAGGTCCCGGCCAGCCGTACCGAGGCCGGGCTGCGCGGGATCACCGAGCTCGCGCCGCTCGAGCCGCGCCCCGAAGCAGAATGGGATGCCCGCGTCGCGGTCGCCGCCGCCCCCGTCGCGGCTGCGCCTGTCGCCGCCGCCCCTGTCGCCGCACCCGTGTCGACGAGCGCGCCGGTCTTTGCGCCCGCGGGCAGCTTCCTCGGCGAGCCCGACGATGACGTCCCGGCGGCGCCGGTGGCCCCGGCCGTGATTCCGCCGGTCGCGCCCGCCATCGCGGCCCCGCCCGTCGCCGTGCTCGCGCCCTTGCCGCAGGCCACGCCGTTCGCACCGGCCCCCGCCGTGCCTTTCGCTGCCATGCCCGAGGCCGCCGTGGACACCGCGCCGCCGCCTCCGGCCCCCTTCGCCGCGGTACCCGTCGCTGCCCCGCCGCCCTTCAACGCGCCGCCGCCCGCCGCCCCGCCGCCGGCGCCCTTCGCTGCCGCGCTCGCGCCCACCCCCGTCGAGGCGCCGCCCTCGTTTGCGGCCCCACCGCCGGCGCCGCCGACGCCGCCCGTCACGATACCGCCGTCGCCATCGGCGCTGGCTGGCCCCTCCTGGGCCGAGCTCCTCGAGGACAGCCTGCCGCCGCCACCGGCCGTGGCGACGACACCAGCGACGCCGTCGACGCCAATGGCTTCGGGGTCGACATCGACGGTCCCGACGTTGCTGGCGGCGTCGAGCGCCTGCCCGCGGTGTGCAGCGCCCCGGGTCGAGTCTGCCCGCTTCTGCCCCTTCTGCGGCCTGTCGTTCGTCGCCGCGCCGGCGGCAGCTCCGGCGCCTGATCTCCGCTCGACCCGCATCGACGTCGTCCTCGCCGACGTCGCGCCCGCGCCGACGCCCACGCCTGCCGCCCTCGTCGACGAGCGCCCCGAGCCCACCCGCATCGACGTCGCCCTCGCCGACGTCGCGCCCGCGCCGCCGCCCACCCCCGCCGCCCTCGTCGACGAGCGCCCCGAGCCCACCCGCATCGACGTCGCCCTTGCCGACGTCGCGCCCGCGCCGCCGCCCACGCCCGCCGCCCTCGTCGACGAGCGCCCCGAACCCACCCGCATCGACGTCGCCCTCGCCGACGTCGCGCCCGCGCCGCCGCCCACCCCCGCCGCCCTCGTCGACGAGCGCCCCGAGCCCACCCGCATCGACGTCGCCCTCGCCGACGTCCCCGCGCCGGCGGAGACGCCGATGGATGCCGTCGACCTCGGCATCGAGCTCGCCCCCGTCGTGCCGGCCACGCCGCCCGTCGACGCCGCCAACCTCGGTCTCGACCTCGCCCCCGTCGACGCCACCCCGTTCACGCCACCCATCGACGCCGCCGCCCTCGGCCTCGACCTCGCTCCCGTGGCGCCGCCGGCCGACCTCGGCATCGACCTCGTCGACATCGCCCCGGCCGGACCGGCGCCCGTCGACGCCGCCACCCTCGGCCTCGACCTCGCCCCCGTCGACGCCCCCACGGCCGCGCCGCCCGTCGACGCCGCCGACCTCGGCCTCGACCTCACCCCCGCCGCGCCCGTCGACGCGGCCAGCCTCGGCCTCGACCTCACCCCCGCCGCGCCCGTCGACGCCGCGCCGCCCGTCGACGCGGCCAGCCTCGGCCTCGACCTCGCCCCCGTGGCGCCGCCGGCCGACGCCGCCGACCTCGGCATCGCCCTCGCCCCCGTGGCCGACGCCGACACCGGCGACAGCGGCGCCCTCGACGTCGTCGAGGTGGATGTCACGTCGGAGCCGGTCGATCTCCCGGCGCCCCCGCCGGCCGTCGACGCCGCTCCCGCCGACGCTGCGGCCGTCGACGCCGCCGCCCTCGCCGACCAGTGGGCCGACGCGGCCGAACGCCCGATCCCGCGGCAGGAGACCGACACGCGAAACACCCTCGGCTGGATCCCGCCGTCGCGCGAGATCCTCACCGTCGCCGAGGCGCCGCCGCCGCCGCCCGAGCCGGTCCGCGCCTACGCCCCGGCCGCCATCCCCGCGCCACCGGCGCCGCCCGCCGCCCCCTGGGCCCGCTTCGCCGCCCCCGCCGTCGAGGCACCGACGCCCCCCGCCCCACCGGCCCCCGCGCCCGTCGTCGCGGCCGAAGCCGTCGTCGAGGTCGTCGAGGTCGTCGAGGTCGTCGGGGTCGTCGAGCCCGCCGCAGCCGACAGCGCGCCGCTTCCCGCCGCCCCGGATGTCGCGACCGCGGCGACCGCCGAGGTCATCGACGTCGTCGATGTCGGCGACGTCGTCGATGTCGTCGATGTCGTCGACGTCATCGACACGCCCCCGCCCCTGGAGGCTCCACCGGTCTTCGAGACGTCGCCTGTCGTCGAGGCGTCGCCTGTCGTCGAGGCGTCGCCCCTCGTCGAGGCGTCGCCCGTCGTCGAGGCGTCGCCTGTCGTCGAGATGCCCGTCGAGGCATCACCCGCCGTCGAAGCACCGGCCATCGAGGCGGCGCCCGTCGTCGAGGCGGCGCCCGTCGTCGAGGCGCCGGTGCATCCGGCGCCCCCGACGACCGCCGAAGCGGCCGACGTCTTCGCCTTCGGCGCGGGCGCGACGCTCGACACCATCGACGTCGACGACGCCTTCGGCGCGAGTACGGATCCACTCTCCCTCGCGCCGCCGGCGCTGGAGGCCCCGACGCCGGAGTCCGCACCGCTCGGGCCCCCGTCGGCGGCGATCGCCTCGGCATGGCCGGCGCCCGAGGCTGCGCCGTCGCCACTCGAGGCGCCGCCGGCGCTGGCGGAGGCTCCGCCGTCGTCGTTCGGAGCGCCCTTCGAGGCTGCAGCGCCCGCCCCGCTCGAGGCTGCGCCGGAGCTGCTCGAGCCGCCGCCGCCGCCGTCACCGTCACCGCTGGAGGCGCCGCCGTGGCCGTGGATGGTGCCCGCCGCTGGACCCGTCGGGCTCCTCGCCGACGAGGCCTGGCCGTCTGCGGCGCCGCCCGCTGCCGCCGCGCCGTTCACCGACCCCTTCGCGGCGCCGGCGATCGAGCCGCCACCGCCGCCGCCGCCCGCCCCCGGGCCGTGGGCGGTGGCCCCGCTCGCCATCGTCGAGCCCGCACTGGCCGAGCCGCCGGTGGCCCCCTCGCTCGTCGAGGAGCCTGCGCCGGCGCTGGCGGCGTGGCCCACCATGCCCGACGCTCCGGCTCCCCCGCCGATGAAGCTGACCCCGACAATGGTGATGAAGCTCGATCCCGCCGAGCAGCGCCGGCTCCTCGCGGTGCTGCTCGAACGGGCCAACGTCGGCGCGGAGGTGCTGTCGTCGCCTCCGACGCCCGCCACCGACGACGATCCGAAGAAGCGGTGAGCGACCTCGTCGTCGAAGGGCTGAGCGTCTCGGTGCCCGGGGCGGGCGGACGCCTGCGGGTCACCGACGGCGTAGACCTCGTCGCGCGGGGTGGCCGGGCCACGGCGCTCGTCGGTGAGAGTGGCTCCGGCAAGACCCTCACGGCCCTCGCCCTGCTGCGCCTGCTGCCCCGCGGTGTCGCCGTCGACGCCGGCCGCATCCTCCTGCGTCGCCCCGGCGCCGACGGCGAGGACGTCGTCGACCTCGCCGCGCTCGACGACGCCGCCCTGCGGCGGGTGCGTGGGCGGCGGGTCGCGATGATCTTCCAGGAACCGATGACGGCACTGAACCCGCTTGTGCGCGTGGCTGATCAGGTCGCCGAGGCCATCGTCATCCATGAGGGGCTGGGGCGGCGCGCGGCGCGGACGCGGGCGACGGCGCTGCTCGAACGCGTCGGTGTGCCGTCGACGCGGGCGCTCGCCTGGCCACACGAGCTTTCCGGCGGCCAGCGCCAGCGGGTCATGATCGCCGCCGCCCTCGCCGGTGACCCGGAGGTCGTGATCGCCGACGAGCCCACGACGGCCCTCGACGTCACCGTGCAGGCCCAGGTGCTCGCCCTGCTGCGCAGCCTCGTCGAGGAGCGCCAGATGGCCCTGCTGCTCATCACCCACGACCTCGGCGTCGTGGCCGAGGTCTGCGACGATGTCTGCGTCCTCTACGCCGGCCGCGTCGCCGAGCGCGGCAGCGTAGCCGAGGTCTTCGCCGATCCCCGCCATCCGTACACACGAGGCCTGCTGCGCTCGATGCCGTCGACGGCGCCGCGGGGGCAGCCGCTGCCGGCGATCCGTGGGCAGGTCCCGCCGGTCGACCGCTGGCCGGTCGGCTGTCGCTTCCGCGATCGCTGCGACGACGCCATCGACGTCTGCGCCAGCGATCCGCCCGTCATCACGATCGGCGCCCGCGTCGTGCGTTGCGCGCGGGTGACGCCATGAGCGCCGCGCTCCTCGAGGGACGCGGGCTCGTCAAGCGCTACGGCGACGTGGCCGCCGTCGACGGCGTCGACCTCACCATCCGCGTCGGCGAGCGTGTCGGCCTCGTGGGCGAGAGCGGCTCGGGCAAGAGCACCCTCGGTCGCCTGCTCGTGCGCCTCGAGGACGTCGACGCCGGCAGCGTCCGCTGGAATGGCGATGACATCACGGCGCGGAAGGCACGGGCGCTGCTGCCCTTCCGGCGCGCAGCGCAGGTGGTCTTCCAGGATCCCGCCAGCGCCCTGCATCCCCGCCTCGACGTCATGGCCCTCGTCGCCGAGGGGCTCATCATCCATGACCTGCACCCCGGCCGACACGAGGCCCGCGTTCGCGAGCTCCTCGCCGAGGTGGGCCTTGATGAGGGTGTGCTGCACCGACGCCCGCACGAACTCTCGGGTGGACAGAAGCAGCGCGTCGGCATCGCCCGCGCCCTCGCCGTCGAGCCCCGCTTCCTGCTGCTCGACGAGCCCGTCTCGGCCCTCGACGTGAGCATCCAGGCGCAGATCGTCAACCTGCTCGCGCGCCTCGCGCAGGAGCGACAGCTCACGCAGCTTTTCGTCGCCCACGACCTCCACGTCGTGCGCCACCTGTGCGAGCGCGTGTGCGTGATGTTCAAGGGGCGCATCGTCGAGGAGGGGCCGACGGAGGCGGTGTTTGCAGCGCCGTCGCACCCGTACACGAAGGCGTTGTGGGAGGCCGTCCCGGTCGCCGACCCGTCACGTCGTCGTCGCGTGCTGCCCGTCATGAAGGAGGGCGACGTCGTCGACGGTGGGTGTCGCTATCGCGCCCGTTGCCACGAGGCCTCGGCCCGCTGCGCCGAACAGGTGCCGGTCCTCGTCGACGTCGACGGGGGCGATCGCCGCGTGGCCTGCCACGCGCGCTGAGCGTCGACGTCGCGGGGCCATCGGTCAGGCCGCGCGCGTCCACAGCAGGGCCATCACCATCGTCACCGCGGTGATGGTGACCGACGCCCACCACAGCGAGCGGAGAAAGCCGGTGTCGGTGGTGGCGGGCGGAGGCGTCTGCGTCGTCGTCATCGTCGTCATGCGCGTCTCGTCGGGAGGAGCATGGTGTCGCACACCGGCTCCAGGTGGCGCCGCGTGGCGCCGACTGTCGACCGGTGTCGCCACACTGCGACACGCCGATCGCCAACGCAAGAAAGCGATCACGTCTTCGCGGTGATTCGTGGTCACCGAAAAGCACACGGCGCCCCGGAGGGCGCCGTGTGCTTCAGCTGCACGAAGCGGACGTCAGCGGCGCGGCGGCGGCGGCGGCGGCGGAATCTCCACCCCCGTCGGGCCACGCTGACCGGGGACCCAGCCACCCGCGGCGGCCGGCGCCGGGGGCTGCTGCTGCTGCATGTGCGCCTGCGCCTGGGCGAGGCTCACCGCGCCAGTGCCGAGCAGCGTGCCCTTCGGGCTCGCGGCTGTCGGCGGAGGCGGCGGCGCGCGTGGCGCCGGCGGCGGCGGCATCGGCGGCTGCGCGTACTGCGGCGGCGGCGGCGGCTGTGCGTAGTGCGGCGGCGGCGGCGGCGGCTGCGCGTACTGCGGCGGCGGCGGCGGCATCGGCGGCTGCGCATACTGCGGCGGCGGCGGCGGCATCGGCGGCTGCGCATACTGCGGCGGCGCCGGTGGCATCGGCGGCTGCGCATACTGCGGCGGCGCCGGTGGCATCGGCGGCTGCGCATACTGCGGCGGCGGTGGTGGCATCGGCGGCTGCGCATACTGCGGCGGCGGCGGTGGCATCGGCGGCTGCGCATACTGCGGCGGTGGCGGCGGCATCGGCGGCTGCGCGTACTGCGGCGCCGGTGGCGGGGCCGGCGGCGGTGCAGGACGAGGCGCAGGCGGCGGCGGCGGCGCCATCGCAGCGGGCGGCGGCGGAGGCGCAGCGGCAGGCGGCGGCGGCGGCGGCGCCGGGCGAGGCGCGGCAGCAGCCGGCGGCGGCGCGGGCGGAGGCGCCGCCGGAGCGGCCGCGGCCGGCGGCGGCGCGGGCTTCGGCGCAGCGGCCGCGGCAGGGGCCGGTGCAGCTGCAGGGGCAGCGGCAGCGGCGCCACCCTTCTCCTCGACGACCTCGTCCTCTTCGCTCTTCTCCTTCGGCTTGATGAGGCCCACGACGGTGATGGGCAGGAACATGCCGAAGGCGAGGATGAGGAACACCGGCAGGTTGCCCGGATCGACGCGGGCGGCCTTGAGGCGGTCCTCCGGCGTCGCCGGCGTCGAGAGGTAGGCGAGGATCTCTTCGCCCTTCGGGTGCTGGTTGTGGCAGGTGATGCAGCTGTCGGGCTCGGGCTTGGCCTGCGCGTGGCAGGTGCCACAGGTCTTACGCGCGTCGGCGGCGACGGGCTTGAGGCCCTCGGCGTGGCACCCGAGGCAGCGCCCCTCGATGGACATGTGCGTCTTGTGGACGTCGAACGCGTCGATGCCGAGCTTGTCCTGGCTGATCACCGGGGCCCGCAGCTTCGCGCGCTTGTCGGCGCTCGCCGTCAGCAGCGTCTCGTGGGGGTCGCCCTCGTGGCAGCCGACGCAGCCGAACTTGGCTGCCGACGTCGGCGAGAACTCACGGCCATTGTGTTCGCCGTGACAGTCGAAGCAGGTGAGGCCGGCGGTCGTGTGACGCTCGGTGGGAGCCTGGGCGTGGCAGCCGGAGCAGGTGGCGTCCGTGACCTGACCGCCCTTGTGGCAGGCGAGGCAGGAGACCTTGTCGCCCATCGAGAAGTCGTCGCCGTGGGCGGCGGCGGCCTCCTTCGCCTTCGCCGTGAAGTCCGGGCCGGCGTGGTGGGCGCCAACGGCGCCGGGCGCGAGGGCGTCGAGGCGGGTGGCCGCGAGCACGAGGAGCACGATGACGGGCGAGGTCAGCACGCCCGCCCACGCGAGGCGGCCCTTGAGGACCTTGCGCTGCGTGTCCGACGTCGCGATCCAGGCGATGTCGTCGGCGCTCTTGCCTTTCTTCTTCTTGGCGAGGAGCTCGGCGCGGTCGCGCTTGTAGTCGACCTTGATGTTCTTCTGGCGTTCGCGGAAGAGCGGGTCCCACTCCTTCGCGCCGACGGCGTCGGCCTTGATGACCTTGATGGCGCCGCCCTTGTCGGCGACCTTGATGCCCTCGCGCTCGAGGTCCATCGCCATGCGGCCGTTGAGGACGGCGACGTTGGCGACCCATTGACCGATCTGCAGGACGTCGCCGGTGTTGAGGTACTGGCGGACGACGCGCTTGCCGTTGACGTAGGTGCCGTTCGTCGAGCCCTCGTCGATGACCTCGAAGCGGCCCGAGGGCTCCTTGACGATGCGCGTGTGCGAGCCGGAGACGTCGTCGCTGACGAGCGGGATGTCGTTGCGCGCGTCGCGACCGATCGTGACGGTGCTCTTTGCGTGGGGCGTGATGGCCGCGCCCTTCTTCACGAGCAGCACGGCCGGAGAGTCCGCCGGCGTCGTCTGCAGCAGCTGCGTGAGCAGCGTGAGGCCCGACTGGTTGGCGTTGGCGATGAGCTCCTGCGGCAGGGCCTGCAGGATCATCGTCTTGGCAGCGCCTGCCGGCGGCTCGGCCATGAGCTTCGCGATGTCCTCGCGGCCGAGCATCTGCGTCTTGACGACGGTGCGGCCCATGTCCTTCTGCTTGACGCGGGCCTCGGCGCGGGTGCGGGCGATGGCGTCCTGCAGGTCGGCCGCCGACATCATCTGCGTCGCCGCGCCCTTCACGGCGGGCGCGCGCTCGGAGACACGGACCTCGGCGCCGGCCTGCTGGGTCGCGACGGCGACCTCCATCAGCGTCGTGCCGGCCTGGACGAAGTCGCCGCGCTTGATGCGGCGGGGCTCTCGGACCCGCTCACCGTTGACGAAGACGCCGTTGAGGGAGCCGAGATCCTTCACGAGGATGCCGCTCTGCTCGCTCCACTCGACCTCGAAGTGCTTGCCGGAGCACAGACCGTCTTCGATCTGCCCGTCGGCGTCGGCGGCGCGCCCGACCGTGACCGAGCCGTTCTGCCGGAGCGGAATCTCGATGCCCTTGGAGAGCCCGTCGACGACCTTGAGCGCAAACATCCTTCGACCTCGTCAGCCGGTCGGCCGGGCCGGATCCAGACACGGACCCCCGGAAAAACCGCCGGGAGCGTTATCCCCCACCCGGGGGGTGAAGTCACGCCTCCACCCCGCTGAGGCAGGGTTGCGTCGAGGCCGGGGCAGGCGCGATGGTGCCGGGGTTCCGTGTGGAGGCATCGGTGTCATCTCGTCCACGGGCCGTCCTGGCCAGGCTCCTGCTCGACACCGGGCTCGCCGACATGACGCTCCTTGGCATGGCGACACGCATCGCCACCGAAGGCGACGTCTCGCTCGTCCATGCCCTGCTGCGCTGGCGCTTCGTGGCGGCGGCGGACCTTGCCAGGGCCCTGGCAGAGACCCTCGGGCTGCCGGTGACGCCGCTGGTGTCGTTCGAGGGCCCGGTCCCCCTGCCCGTGTCCCGCACCCTGTGTGCGCGGCTGCGCGTCCTGCCGCTCTGGCGGCGCGGCGATGTCGTCGGCCTCGCCATGTCGGATCCCACCGACGACAGCGCCGTCCACGAGATCACCCGGGTGGCGGGTGGCACCATCGAGCGGCTGCTGGTCGACGACGACGAGCTCGACCTCGCGCTGCGGGCCGTCTTTGGCCGGACCGCAACGCCAACCGCCATGGGCCAGGCCGCCTCGGGCTCATCGTGGGGCTCGCAAGCGCCGTCCGCGCCAGTGGTTCCCGCCGCCCCGGTGCAACCCCCACTGCCGCCGGTCCTGCCGCCGGCGCCGGCGCCATCGACACCCCCTGCCCCATCGATGTTCGCGGCCCCGCCGACGGCACTGGCTGCGGCGCCGCCCACCACGGAGCGCACGCCACCGCAGGAACGCACGCCGACGCCGTCGCAGCTGCCGCCCGTCGACAGCACTGCGCGGATCCCGCGCGCCCCGACTCCGCCCACGGTCGAGGTGAAACCGGCGCCAGCGCCATCCGACCGCAGCGAACTCTTCGTCGACCCGGTTTCCGAGATGATCTCGGTTGTCGACGACGACGCATTCCTGTCGCAGTCGTCCGGCGTCTTCAGCAACAACACCGTCGACCTGCCAATGCCACGCATCGACGCACCGCTCCCGGTGACCCGGGTGACCGTGCCACTGATGCTGCCGCCGCCGCCGGTGGCCGAGCCGACGCGGGCGCCGGCGCCGGCCGTCAGCGAAGTCACCAACGAGATCCATGCCATGGAGTTCAGCGATCCCACAGCGCTCGTCGCTGCCCTTCCTCCAGCAGCACCAGCCGTTGTCAGCGACGACAAGACCATCCCGAACGACAACGTGCTGTTCGTGATGCGCGTGCTGCTCGTCGGCGAGGGCGCGGCGGTCGACACCGTCGGCGGCGAGCTGCGCCGTCGCATCCGTCAGTTCCAGCAGAGCCCTCTCGCCGTCGCCGGCCGGGAGCTGGAGCAGCGCCGCTACGACGCCGTGATCGTCGTCGACCCTCCGGACACGGTCACGGGCGCGCAGCAGCTGGCCATCGTGGCGAGCCGGGCCCGCAGCGGTGTCGTCGTCATCTCCAACACCCCGGATCACGCCCGTCTGCCGGGCGTCCGCACCGTGCAGACCCGACCGCCCGATGGCGAGCTCGCCGAGCTCGTCCTCGACCTGCTGCAGCGGCGGGCCCGCGGCGAGTAGCGGTCAGGCCGGGCGCAGGATCACGAGGGCGTCGTCGTCGAGGACAGCGCGATGGATGGGGCGTATCCGCCGGGCGTCGGCGAGGGCGTCGACGCCCAGCGCCCCCACCGCCGGGGCGCCATCGCCGCCGATCACAAGCGGCGCCTGGAACCACCACACCTCGTCGACGACGCCGGCGGCGAGGAACGCCGCCGCGAGGCGCGGCCCGGCTTCGACGAGGACCGAGGTCAGGCCACGACGCTGCAGCGCCGCCACGACGGCCGCGACGTCGAGGCCGGCGACTGCGATGTGCTCGACACCCGCCATGGGCCGCGCGGTGACGTCGACATCGTGGACGAGGAGGGCGCCCGGCGGGTCGAAGACGCGGGCCGTCACCGGGAGCGAGGCCCGTCGATCGAGGATGACCCGCCGCGGATCGCGCACCGCCACGCCGTCGGCGCGGACGACGTCGCGCACCGTGAGGGCCGGATCGTCGGCGACGACGGTGCTGGCGCCGACGACGACGGCGTCGACGGCGTCGCGCAGACGATGGACGAGATGCCGGCTCGCCGCACCGGTGATGAAGCGGGAGGCACCCGTGCGCGTCGCCACCCGACCGTCGAGGGAGGTCGCCGTCTTGAGGACGACGTGGACGCGACCGCGGGTGATGGCCGTCGAGAAGGGCGCGATGAGCGCGGCGCAGGCGGCGGCGACGGCTCCCTCGGCGACGACGACCTCGACGCCGGCCGCTCGCAGGATATCGAGGCCGCGGCCGTCGACCCGGGGATTGGGATCGCGGGTGCCGACGACGACGCGGGCGATGCCTTCGCGCACGAGTCGATCGGCGCAGGGCGGCGTGCGGCCGTGGTGGGCGCAGGGCTCGAGGGTGACGACGGCGGTGAGCCCGCGCACCGCGCCGGGCCCGCGCGCCGCGAGGAGCGCCTCGATGGCGTTGACCTCGGCGTGGGGACGACCGGCCGCCTCGTGGTGGCCGACCGCGACGATGGCGCCGCCGTCGTCGACGAGGACGCAGCCGACCGGCGGATTCGGCCAGGTACGGCCGACGCCCTTGACCGCCTCCTGCAGTGCCCGTCGCAGCGCCGGCTCCCACGGGGTCGACGTCGTCGCTGGTCCGGAGGGCGCCAGCAGGAACGCGTACGCCGACGGGATGGGCTCAGCCGACGACATCGCGGTCTCCGCGCCGCTTGAGGGCCTCGAGCTCGCGGGCGAACTCGGCGGCGTCCTTGAACGAGCGATAGACGCTGGCGAAGCGGACGTAGGCGACCTCATCGGTGGCCTTGAGCGCCTCCATCACGGCCTCGCCGAACCAACGCGATGACAGCTCGCGCTCGCCGAGTTCGAGGGCCCGCTTCTCGATGTCGGCGACGATGCCGTCGATGGTGTCGGAGGAGACGGGTCGCTTCTCGCAGGCCCGCAGGATGCCGGCCTTGAGGCGCGAACGGTCGAAGGCGACGCGGCTGCCATCCTTCTTGATGACGACGAGTGGCTGCTCCTCGACCCGCTCATAGGTCGTGAAGCGGCGGGCACAGCCGGCGCAATGACGGCGTCGTCGGATGGCGCGGCCGTCGTCGGTCTCGCGGGAGTCGACGACGCCATTGTCCGACGAGCTGCAGAACGGGCACTTCACGGGTCAGTCCAGGCGGCGGAGCAGATCGGCGTAGAGGGGGTATTTCGCCGTGAGCGCGTGCACGTCCTTCTCGACGGCCGCGATCACGCCGGCATCCTCGGGTGCTTCGAGCACGCGAGCGATGCAGTCGGCGATGACGTCCATGTCGGCGGTGCCGAGGCCACGGGTGGTGACGGCCGGGGTGCCGACGCGGATGCCCGACGACACCATCGGCGGCGCCGGATCGTAGGGAATCATGTTCTTGTTGACGGTGATGTCGGCCCGACCGAGGGCCTCCTCGCCGACCTTGCCCGTCACGCTCTTGCCGCGCAGGTCGATGAGCATGAGGTGGTTGTCGGTGCCGCCCGACGTGAGGCGGTGACCGCGCGCCATCAGCCCCTTCGCGAGGGCCGCGGCGTTCTCGATGATGCGCCGCTGGTAGGCCTTGAACTCCGGCTGCAGCGCCTCCTGGAACATGACGGCCTTGGCGGCCACGATGTGCATGAGGGGACCGCCCTGGGCGCCGGGGAAGACGCGGCTGTCGATGACCTTCTGGTGCTCGGCCTTGCAGAGGATCATGCCGCCACGGGGACCGCGCAGCGTCTTGTGCGTCGTCGTCGTCACGAAGTCGGCGTGGGGCACGGGCGACGGGTGCTCACCGGCGGCGACAAGGCCGGCGATGTGGGCCATGTCGACGAAGAAGAAGGCGCCGACGTCCTTCGCGATCTTCGCCATGCGCGCGAAGTCGATGGTGCGCGGGTAGGCGCTCGCACCGGCGACGAGCATCTTTGGCTTGTGCTCGTGCGCGAGGCGCTCGACCTCGTCGTAGTCGATGCGCTGGTCGTCCTCTCGGACGCCGTAGCCGACGACGTTGTAGAGGCGGCCGGAGAAGTTCACCGGGCTGCCGTGCGTGAGGTGGCCGCCCATGTCGAGGCGCATCGCGAGGATGGTGTCGCCGGGCTTCAGCACCGCCGAGTAGACGGCGAAGTTGGCCGACGCGCCGGAGTGGGACTGCACGTTGGCGTGGTCGGCGCCAAAGAGCTGCTTCGCGCGGCTGATGGCGAGGGCCTCGATGGCGTCGTGGTGGACGCAGCCGCCGTAGTAGCGCTTGCCGGGGTAGCCCTCGGCGTATTTGTTCGTGAGCACCGAGCCGGCGGCCTGCAGCACGGCGCGGCTGACGAAGTTCTCCGAGGCGATGAGCTCGAGGCCCGTCTCGAGGCGCTCGTGCTCCTTCTTCATGAGCGCGTAGACCTCGGGGTCGGTCTGCTTCACGAAGCCAAGAGGATTGTCGACGTCAGCCATGGGTCTCTCCTGCGGCCGGGGCCTGGGTCATGGAGTGGTGGACGAGCAGGCGCATGCAGGCCGGGCAGGACTCGATGACCTGGCCCTTCATCACCTGGATGCTCAGCTGCGGCGGGACGGCGCGATTGCACGCCGAGCAGATGTCCTTCGCGTCGATGATCGCGACGCCGACACCCTGCTTGCGTCCGGCGATGGTCTCGTAGCGCTTGACGACCGGCGCCGGCAGCTTCGCGAGCAGGGCCTTGCGGGCCGACGACGACGCCACGAGCTCCGCCTGCAGGGCGCTGATGTCGCCCTCGACCTTCGCCCACTCGGCGCGAACGTCTTCGAGGGCTGCGCCGTGCTTCTTCGTGAGGCCGGCGGCGTCCTTGTCGGCGGCCTCGATGGCCTCCATCTGCTCGAGGACGATGTCTTCCTGCTGGCGGATGTGCCGCTTGGCGCCGCCGATCTCGGAGCCCAGCGCCGTCGCCTCGCGCTCGCCGCGGATGTCGGCCGAGCGGGACTCCCACTTGCGGAGCTTGGCCCGCTCGTCGGCGATATCGGTCTCGGCGGCCTTCTTCACCTGCTCGGCGGTGCTCTTGCGCAGCAGCACGCTGTCGAGTTCGCTCTTGAGTTTCGCCGCCTGGGCCTCGGCCTTTTTCGCCGCGGCCGGCAACGACTCGAGACGATCCGCCGTGACCTTCGCCTTCTGGTCGAGGCGGGCCAGTTCGGCGAGAAGGGTCAGCTGTTCGGACACGGTCAGGGACATCGATCCTCCGAGGTGCGCCCGTCGGTTACGGAGCCGGTCGCCCTTCGGCAACCCCAGAGACACGTCGCAGGGGGGCGCCCCGGCGCCCTCGACGTGAACGACCTTCCGCAGTGGCAGCCTCAGTCGAGCAGGTCGAAGAAGGACCGGCCCCGGATGCCCTGCCCTCCGTGCTCGAAGTGGTCGAGGTCGATGGCGAGGGCCGCCGCCGTGATGACGGCGCGCTGCGCGAGGCTCCAGGCGACGACGCCGAAATCGACGCCGTAGTCGTCGGCGTCGCCGAAGAACTCCGTCCGGAGTCCCGACCACTGCTTCGCCACCGCTCCCGAGGGTGTCCCCGCCGCCGTCTCGAGGTGGAACTGCCACAGCGACAGCGTCGGTCGCACGAGCCGGGCGAAGACGTCACCGCGGGCATCCCTGAGTTCGTAGCGCGTGTCGACGACGCGAAGGTTGCGCTCGACGGAGCCGAGCCGGGCGCCCGGATCGCCGCCCTCGTCGAGCGCGACGTCGAGGCGGGACAGGATGAGCTTTTCGAAGCTGCGGTCGAGGATCAGCATCGGATTGTCCCGCGGATCCCGCAGCGTGAAGCGCTGGGTGACGAGGGGCGTGAGGAACAGCCGCGCCACGAGCCCCGCGACCCCCTCGCGACGCTGCAGCATGCCAGCGCCGTCCGGGGTCGTGACGGCGTAGCGGGTCCCGAGGTCGACGGCGACGAGGCCGCCGACGACGTGCGGCCGCTCCTGACGGACCTGCACCCACGGTGCCCGCTCGAGGAAGTCCCGCAGCGCCTGGGACGGAGGCGTGTAGACGCGACCCGTCCCGATGTCGTGCACATGGGGCGGCAACGACGACGACGACGACGACGACGGCGCCGCCGCCGTGGGGCCCTCATCGCGGCCCGTGAGGCGGGAGAGTTCCCCCGGGTCGAGCACCAACGCCCCGCAACTGCCGCACCCGTCGACGGTGACGCCCTTGAGGCTCACGAGGCCCATGCGGGTCGGGCACATCGGGCACATCGCGCCGCGACCGCCAGTGGCGAGCAGATGGCGCCAGATGTCCTCGTCGACGTGAAGAAACCGGCACAGCTTGCGCCGCGCCTCCGGGGTGCAGATGAAGGCCCCACAACCGACGCATCGCCCGACGCCGTGGCCGACGTCGGAGGCGACAAAGGCGCCGTGGCAGCGGGGGCAGATCATGTCCCGATCCTGCCACCTTTCCCGACCTCGCCGTGCCCTCTATGCAGGGGGCGTGCGTGAGACCTGCTGGCGTTGTCGTCGACCCATCGCGGTATGCTGGTGCGCCCATGTGCCGCACCTTACGCCGCGCACGCAGGTGACGTTCCTGCAGCACCCGCGCGAGCGACACATGCCCATCGGCACCGCCCGCATGGCCCACCTCGCCCTCCAGGGCTCCCGCCTGCTGGACGGCGTCGCCTTCGACGACGACCCCCGTGTCGCCGACCTCTTCGCCGACGACAGCGACGTCGCGGTGCTCTTCCCGGGACCGCAGGCCCGCACCCTTGAGGCGTGGCCCGGCCCGCCGCCGCGGAAGCTCGTCGTCCTCGACGGCACCTGGCACCAGGCGGCGAAGCTGTTGCGCGAAAACCCGCGCCTGGCGGCGTTGCCGCGCCTCGCGTTCATGCCCCCGTCGCCGGGCCGCTATCGCATCCGCAAGGAGCCGCGCGACGAGTGCCTGTCCACCATCGAAGCCGTCGGCGCGATCCTCTCGGTGCTCGAGGACGACGCGAGCCTCGGCGCCGCGCTGATGCGCCCGTTCGACGCGATGGTCGAGACCCAGCTCGAGTACGCGGCCCGCGCGCCTCGCGCCGTCGACCCCGATGGCGCGGCCACCGATGAGCGGGGGCGCGTCCGACACAGCAGCCGGCGTGACCGTCGCGGCGCCGACCGCCGCTATCGCGAGTTCCTGCCCCTGCTGCGTCACCCGGAGCGCGTCGTCGTCGTCTACGCCGAGGCCAACGCCGCCCCCCGCGAGGCCCGCGGCAGCGGTGCGCCGGGTCTGCTGCAGCTCGTCGCGGCGAGGCCGTTGATCGACGACGCACCAGACTTCGCGTGCATCGTGCGACCGGTCGATCCCGTCCACCCCGAGACCCTGCGGCGGCTCGGCCTGACGGATGAGGACCTCGCCGCCGGCCTGTCGGCGGGCGCCGCGGTGGCGGCCTTCCGCACCTGGTGTGGCGACGGGCGGCTGCTCACGTGGGGGGCCTTTCCCCGGGACCTGCTCGCGCGGGAGGGTGACACGCGTCGGGGCTTCGTCGACCTGCGGGCCCTCGCCTGTCGCGCCCTCGACGGTCCGGCGGGTGGTCTCGACGCTGCGGCCCATCGCTTCGATGTCGCATTGCCAACGACGTCGACGCGGGCGTCACGGATGCTCGCAGCCGCCGTCGGTGTCGCGCGCGTCCTCGCCCGCCGCGCGCTCGACGAGCAGGCAGACCGGCCCACGTCCTCTGGCATACTGCCCGCGTGAGCGCGCCTCGACATCTCCCTGCCAGGATCGCGGCGCTGGCGCTGATGGCGGCGGTGTCGTCGTCATGCCAGTCGGTGACGACGCAGCGACCGACCCTGCCGAAGGTGACCTCGACGGCCCAGGCCTATGAGAAGCTCGACGGCCATCGCGGGGTCGGCGGGGCCGTCATCATCGACCACAACGCCCGGGCGTGGGCCGCACGCTGGGAGCTCATCACCGACGCCCGCCGTCAGATCGATCTCGCGACGTTCATCTACGACCAGGACGTCTTCGGCCTCGCCCTCCTCGGCGCGCTCACCGAGCGGGCCAGCGCCGGCGTGCAGATCCGCCTACTCCTCGACGGCCGGGGCAGCCTCGCGATGGCGAGCCCGCTGCTCGGCCGGGACCTCCTGCAGGAGCTCGTCGCCACGGGCCACGCCGACGTCCACATCTACAACCCGCCGTTCAACGAGCTGGTCGGGGCCCTCATCCGCATGGATGCCGTCCAGCTGTCGGCGGGGAACCACAACAAGCTCCTCATCGTCGACGGAGCCCTCGCAATCACCGGCGGCCGCAACGTCAACAGCCACTACTTCGGCACCCTCCGGGAGGACCCCGCCGCCGTGAGCGACGTCGACGTCCTCCTCGACGGCGACCCCCTCGTGGCGGCCCTGTCGGATGTCATGGACCGCGAGTTCTATTCGTGGCGCCACGAAGACATCGAGGCCGATGCCATCAACATCACGCCGCAGCGTGACCTCCTCTTGATGGTGGCCGGCGCGATGGATGCCTGGGTGCGCGGGCGCGTCGAAGACCCCGACGTCGCCGCCAGCCTCGAGGCCGCTGCCCTGGCGCGTCTGGATCATCCGCCGACGGCGCGCACCCTCGAGCTGCTCCGGGAGCGCATCGTCGAGCTGCAGCGCTACCCGTCGATTCGCGGCAGCGTGCCACTGCAGACGGCCACGCGCTTCAACGACCTCGACGCCCGCATCATCACGGTCCGGAGTCGCGTCCGTGGCGACGACAACCCCGCCGTCGAAGCCGTCCTGCAGGCCATCGCCGGGGCGCGGCGCGAGATCATCATCCAGTCGCCGTCGTTCATCCTGACCCCGCAGATGCTCAAGGCCTTCCGCAAGGCCAGCGAGCGCGGCGTCGCCATCACGCTGCTCACCAACAGCCCGATGTCGTCGGACAGTCGCATCGCCCAGGCCCTCTTCATCGACAGCTGGCCCGAGCTCATCGCCCGCATTCCGACGCTGCGGGTGTTCGTCGCGAAGCGGCACCAGATGCAGCACGCCAAGCGCATCCTCTTCGACGACGACCTCACCTTCGTCGGCAGCTACAACTTCGATCCGTTCAGCCACCAGATGAACAGCGAGACGATCGTGGCGACCCTCTCGGCCGACGTCGCGGCGGCCACGCGGGCCGATCTCGCCACCGTCCAGCAGCACATGGTCGAGTACCGTGTGGCGCGCGACGCAAAAGGCCGCGTCCGGCGCCACCCGCGCGGCCACCCGGCGGCGGGCCAGGTCATCGTGGAGTACGGGCCGCGCGACATCGCGCCCGCCGTCGAGATCGAGACCATCGAGCGCACCAAGACGCTGCTGCTCAGCCTGCAGCGGCTGTGGGACTTCGACGTGGTGGTCTGGTGACCGCGCTGGTGCTGCTGGTCCTGACCTTCGGTGTCATCGCGACGCCCGCGGCCACGCCGTCGACGTCAGCGCCCGTCGCACCGGCAACCGCTCCGGCCGACCACGCCACGCCGCCTTCGCCGTTTTCGACCGAGGGCTGGCAGCAGCCGCCGTGGGACTTCGTCGTCCTGCCGGTCTTCGGCGCCAACGTCGACGAGGGGCTGGGCGGCGGCGTGCTCTTCGCTGCCCATCGCTACACGGGCAACACCGGGTTCTTTCGCGACGACTTCGCCCTGCGCTTGTTCATGACGTCGCGCTTCGTGCAGCGACATGAGCTCAAGTGGGAGGGGATCGACGTCGCCGACCTCCCGCTGCGGGTGCTCGCGCGGGTCGGCTACTTTTCGACGGTGACGCAGAACTACTGCGGCACCGGCAATGCCGTGCGGTGTGACGACGCCCTCGCCGCCGACGCCGCCCGCGAGGCCGGGCTGCAGGAGGGCAGCGAGGCCTTCGACGACTTCGTGCGGCACTACCACCGGGTCCGCTTCATCCGGCCCCACGGCGACCTGCTGCTGCGCTGGGGCCTCGCCGAGCGGCCCCTGAAGGTGGAGCTCATGGGCGGCGCGCGCCTCGCGTACTACATTCCCGGCGATTTCTCGTCGTCGACGCCGTATCCCGGCAGCCTCTACGCCGCGACCTTCCCGCAGGGTGAGCCAGGTCTCTCGAGCGTGCTCCAGTTCGGCGTCACGGTGGATCGACGCGACGCCGAGGCCTCGCCGACGCGGGGCTTCTTCGTCGAGGCGTCGCTGCGAGCGGCGACGCCGGCGTGGGGTAGCACATGGACCTGGGCGGGCCTCAACAGCGCGGCCGCGTTCTACGTGCCGATGCCCTTCGAGGCGGTGCTCGCGTCGCGCACGATGGCCGACCTCATCGTCGGCGATGCTCCGACGGAGGAGCAGGCCACGGTCGGCGGCACGCGCGACCACACCGCCTTTGGCGGCCAGTGGATCGGGCGCGGCCTGCGGGAGCATCGGGCCATCGGCAAGGTGAAACTCATCCAGCAACTGGAGCTGCGCCGAGAGCTGTTCGACTTCGTCGTCTTCGGCGTCCACGTCGACGTCGGCGCCGGCGGCTTCACCGATGTCGGCTGGATCGGCGCGGACCTCTTCGACTTCGGCGGTGGCGCGGTCATCGACGGCGAGCGGGTCGACGTCGGCTCCCCCACGCGGCTGCTCTTCGGGGCCGGCGGCGGGCTGCGCATCCTGCTGAACCGGGCCCTGCTCATGCGCGTCGACGTCGCCTGGAGCCCCTTCGAGGCCATCTCCCCGTCGTTCTACACGCCGTTCGGGTATCCGTTTTGAAGCCTGCCCGCCTCCTGCCCGTGCTGGTCGCCCTGCTCACGGCGACGTCGGCCATCGCCGCCGAGACCGAGCCCTACTACGGCTGGTGGTCGCCGCCTCGCGACGGGACCCGCGGCCTCGACGAGGCCATCAACGCCCTGCTGCAGAAGGCCATCGCCGACGTGAACGCGCGCGGCGATCGGGCCACGCTGCGCTGCGAGGACATCGCGCCCCGCCTGCAGGACCGTCTGGCGCCGACGGCGGGCTGGTTCTTCGTCGGCCTCACCCGCTCGTGGAACGTCGACTTCAGCCCACGCTCGAGCCGCGAGTACGTCGAGGACTTCACGCCGCTCAGCGTGTACGCGCCGGCGCGGCTGCTGCCCTTCGGCAAAGTCGTGCCGGTCGACCCGGCGGTGCGGGTCGGCGACGTCATCTTCGGCACCGACAAGATCGCGCACTTCTTCACCAACGGCGCGCGCTACCACGTGCGCTTCCTCGCCGAGAAGGCGCGCGGCCGCACCGAAGACGACGCCGTCGACGCCGCCATCGGGATCGGGGTGATGGAGGAGTCGGGCGTCCTCGGGCGGTGGGCCTCGGGGATCTTCTCCTACGCCGACCTGCAGGCGAACCAGCGCGGGCTCGCCTGGTACCGCAGCCTCTGCGAAGGGCCCGCCCCCGGCCTGCGCCTCGTCGACGAACGGTGGGTGCTGCGACCCTTCTCGATCGCCGAGCACGTCGACCCCTGCTGGGACGAGGCCTTCGAGCCCAGCGGCTTCTCCGACGACGACGCCCCCATCATCCGTGCCGCCGTTTCGCACCTCTGTCCCCGGTTTCATGCCCCCGGGGCGCAGCGGCGCTGGCAGGCCTATGTGGCCCGCGGCTGCCCCGGCCGCTCCCGCTCCCACGTCGTCGCCCGCCGCCTGCTCACGGTGCCCCCCGACGCGACCCGCACCTGGATCGGGGCCATCTGCGGTCCACCCGCGCACTGAAGTGACGCCAACACGGTCGCCCTTCAGCGCAGACCGGAGGCGTAGGCGCGGGCCCGCTCCTGGGCCGACACCGGCAGCAGCTCGATGAGCTGGTCGCAGACGCCGCGCAGCGCCTTGTGATCGCCGCTGGCGATATGCCGCCGCCCCTCGAGCACGAGGGCCTGGGCCCGCTTGAGGTCGCTCGCCTCGTGGATGGCGCTGGCGTAGTTCTCGAAGACGACGACCCACGCCGACGGGTCACGGAAGAACGCAGCGTTGCCGAGGCGCCGCACGACGCGCCGGTGCCGCTCGAGATCCTTGATGCTGCGCGCCTTGCGGGCGCGATTGATACCGCCGATGGCGTCGTCGAGGAGCTTCTGCTCGGCGGCCGTGCCGTCGTTGGCGATGAGCGGCGCCGCCCAGGCGATGTCGTCGAGAGCACGCTCCTCCAGCTCGGGCCAGCGCCCGTCGGCCTCGAGCTCCTGCACCTTCGTCTCGAGGTCGAGCAGCATGCGCCGCGCCCGCTGGGCGGCCTCCTCGTCGCCACCGGCGGCGCGGTCGAGGGCCCGCTCGGCCTCGGTCTGCTCCCGCAGCAGCGTGTCGACCCGCTCGGCCATGCCGCCGTCGCCGCGTGCCCGCGCCTGCTGGCGCAGCGCCGCGAGCCGATCGAGCAGCGAGACCACGCTCGTCCGCAGTGTCTCGACAGAGGCCTCGGGGACGACGAGGTGGGCCACCTGCTCGAAGACCCGCTTGAGCGCCGGCACGAAGGCCTTCGCCGACAGGTGCCCGCCCTTGTCGAGCTCGAGGGTGACCTCGACGGCGGTGTTGGCCGGCAGCACGACGTCGAGGTCCTTGCCGTCGATCTCGAGGGCGCCGATGAGCCTGCAGAGGTGGGCCTCCTCGAGCTCGCCCTGCACCAGTGGAATGCGCAGCGCCGGCCCCGGCGTCCCCGGCGTCACCGTCTCGACGGTGTGGTGCGTGAACGTGCGGCGCGCCGGCAGCGGCGCCCCCTTCTCGAAGTAGACGCGGACGGCGTTGTTGGCGAGGGCGACGCCGATGGTCCGCGACACCGGGGGATCGCCGATCGTGACGCCGTGGACGATGGTGAATCCCGCCGGACTGACGACGACGGGGTGACCGGTGGCGTCCTTCGCCTCGATCGAGAAGGCGTTGCCGCGGCGCGACTCGAGCTCGCACATGATCGCGAAGGCGTCGTCGGCGTCGCGCTCGACCCAGGGGCTCTCCCAGCGGGTGCCCCCCGGTGCGCTGCGCACGACGCGCATCGTCCGCGGCGCCCCCGGCAGCCCGGCGTCGACGACGCGGATGATGCAGAAGGGCAGCAGGTCCGTCGACAGCGTCGGCGCCTTCACCTGCAGGACGTGGGCCCCCTTCGTCACCGCAAGCGCCGTCGGCGCCTGCGGTCGCTCGTCGAGACCACTCTGGGCCGCCGCGAGGGCGGCGCCCTGGGCCACGAGCGTCATCGGATCGAGGGCCTCGGCGGCGACGGCGCCGACGCGCTCGGCGACGAGGCGCCGCACCAGCGGCATCGCGGTGGGGCCGCCGACGAGGACGACGCGGTCGAGATCGGCGCGGTCGACGCCGTGGGCATCCAGCAGACGCCGACACACCTCGAGGCTGCGCTCGACGAGCGGCAGCACGAGGCGCTCGAGCACCGCGCGGGTGAGCGGCAGCTCGACCTCGACGTCGACGTCGCCGAGGCGCAGGGGCTGACCGGCGGTGAGCACGACCTCGTCCTGACGACACAGCTCGATCTTGGCCTCCTCGGCGAGGGCCGCGAGGCGCCGGAGGAACGGCTGGTGGGCCGGGTTCTTCATGTCGACGGCGACGCCGTCGGCGGCGAGCAGCTCGACGGCCCAGGCGACGATGGCGGCGTCGAAGTCGCGGCCGCCGAGGAAGTTGTCGCCGTCGTGGCCCACCACCCGCAGCAGGCCGTCCTGGCCCTTGAGCAGCGACGCATCGAAGGTGCCGCCGCCGAGGTCGTAGACGAGCCAGGTGCCCTCGGAGCCGGCCTTGAAGCCGGCCGCCAGCGCCGACGCCACCGGCTCCTGCAGCAGCTCGACCTGCTCGAAGCCGGCGAGTCGGGCCGCCTCGGACGTCGCCCGCGTCTGGGGCAGCTCGAACAGGGCCGGCACCGTGATCACGGCCCGACGGGGCCTCACCCCGAGCTGCACCTCGACGTCGTGGGCGATCGCCTTGAGGACCTCGGCGGAGAGGTCCTCGGGACGCAGCGCCCGACCGGCCGCCGCAAACGACAGCGTCGTGTCGGTCCCCATGAGCCGCTTGAAGCCGCCCCGGGTGTTGTCGGGATCCGTCTCGAGGAAGCGGCGGGCCTTCTCGCCCACGGTGACCGTGCCCTTGCCGGTCAGACGCACCACCGACGGGGTGATGGTGGCACCGGCGCTGTTGCGGACGACGATGAGCTCCTGACCGTCGAAGACGGCGGCGGAGGAGTTGGTCGTGCCGAGGTCGATGCCGACGTACAGGGGCGTGTGCATGCGCCTTTGTATCGTGTCTCCCGCGGGCGGTGGCCAGTGGAGCTCCGCCCCGCCGTCGGCTCGCCGGTGCCGGAAAAGGCCCGAAGCGGCCGTTCCCAGCAACCTGCTAGGCTGCCCCGATGCGTCGACTCATCCCTGCCCTCCTGCCGCTCGCCACGTCTGTCGCCCTCGCCGGGGCCTGTGATGGTCCGCCCCCGCCGGCCGACGGTGGTGAAGGTGAAGGTGAAGGCGAGGGCGAGGGCGAAGGTGAAGGTGAAGGTGAGGGTGAGGGCGAAGGCGAGGGCCCGTCGCCGGGCTGCGGCACGCCCGTCGACGTCGACCCCGACAACGACGGCGACCCCTTCCTCGGGACCCGCGAGGCGCCGCTCACCGTCGAGGCCCTCGGCCGGACCCGCGAGTACTACGTCCGCATGCCGGCCACCTACGACGCCGACACGCCGTATCCGGTGGTCTTCTTCTTCCACGGCGACACGAACCTCGCGCAGCTGCCCAAGGGCCTCGATGGCCGCGGCTTTTTCGGCGCCGAGGGCATCCTCGGCGACGAGGCCATCCTCGTCTACGTCGACGGCGAGAACCTCAGCCTCGCGGGCCGCAACGCGCCCGAGGAGCAGAGCCAGTTCTTCTCGTGGGATGCCTCGACGCTGCCCCCGAACAACCCCGACATCGCCTTCTTCGACGCGATGCTCACGAAGATCCAGGCCGACTACTGCGTCGACACCGGCGCCACCTTCGCCGTCGGCTTCTCGGGGGGCGGCTTCTTCGTCAACAGCCTCGCCTGCCTGCGCGGCGACCTCACCGCCATCGCCACCTACCAGGGGGGCTTCGAGGACGGCACCCTCGACGGCAACGTGATCATCGACTTCGCCGACTGCGTCGCCGACGCCCCGGCCGCCGTGATCGTGCACGCCGAGACCGACGCCACCGTGGTGGCCGCCTACGGCGAGATCGCGAGCGATCACTGGGCCGAGGCGCAGTCCTGCGATGCCACCACCACGCCGAGCACCCTCGACCCCAACTGTGTGGAGTTCGCGGGCTGCGACACGGGCGCCGTCGTCTACTGCACACCCGAGTGCGCCGAGGACCGCGACGACGACGGCATCTGCGAGCCGACGACGAACGAAGAGCCCGATGGCGACCAGCACTCGGTGTGGCGCCCCGAGGGTCCCGAGGTCGTCGCCGACTTCTTCCGCCGCTTCTTCTGAGGTCCAACGATGCCCGGGCCGTCGACGAAGCGCTGGCCGCGGACGGTGCTCCATGTCGACATGGACGCCTTCTACGCCAGCGTCGAGCAGCGCGATCGGCCCGAGCTGCGGGGCAAGCCCATCGTCGTCGGCGGCACCGGTCGACGCGGCGTTGTGTCGACGGCGTCGTACGAGGCCCGCGTCTTTGGCGTGAAGAGCGCGATGGCGACGGCGGTGGCGAAGCGGCTGTGCCCGCGGGCCATCTTCGTCGCGCCGCGCATGAGCCACTACGCCGAGGTGAGCCGCGGCCTGATGGCGATCCTCGGCCGCTACTCGCCGAAGGTGGAGCCCCTCTCCCTCGACGAGGCCTTCATCGACGGCACGGGCACCGAGGAGCTGTTTGGCGCCCCCATCGACCTCGCCTGGACGATCCAGCGCGCGGTCCGTGAGGAGCTCGCCCTGTCCTGCGCCGTCGGCGTTGCCACCAACAAGTTCGTCGCCAAGGTCGCCTCCGACCAGAAGAAGCCCGGCGGCATCGTCGTCGTCCAGCCCGGCGAGGAAGCAGCGTTCCTCGCCCCCCTGCCCATCGAGCGGCTGTGGGGCGTGGGCCCGAAGACGGCGGAGCGGCTGCGCGCCGACGGCTTCGACGTCATCGCCAACGTCGCCGCGGTGCCGGAGCCGGAGCTCGCCCGACGCTATGGCAGCCTCGGCGAGCACCTCGCCCACCTCTCGCGCGGCATCGACGACCGCCCGATCGACGACGAGCACGAGCGCAAAAGCCTCGGCGCCGAGCGAACCCTCGATGAAGACATCCGCGGCGCCACCGACGTGCGCCGCTTCCTCGTGCCCCTTGTCGATGAGGTGGCCGCCGGTCTGCGCAAGGCCGGGGTGCGGGCCGGCGGCGTCCGCGTGAAGATCAAGTACGCGGACTTCCACCGCGTCAGCCGCGAGCGGCTGCTGCCCGAGCCCGCCCTCGACGCAAAGACGATCATCGAGTCCATCGATCACCTGTTGCCGAAGCTGGACCTCGACCGGCCCATCCGCCTCGTGGGCCTGGCGGCGACCCACCTCGTCGATGAGCGCGCGCCGCGTCAGGCGAGCCTGTTCGACGCGCCGGTGACCGCGAAGCAGGAGGCCCTCGGCCGGGCCCTCGACGCCATCGCCGAGAAGCACGGCAAGGCCGCCATCGGCCGCGGCGGCGTCGCGGCCCGCAACCTCGACGGCCTCGACCGCGGCGTCGAACACCGCGATCCGACGAAGAAACCCTGAAAGGTCCTCCGGCAGCGGTCGGCGCGGGTACGACACCCGCCCACAGCGCCCGTCGTCGACGTCCGGTGTCCGCCGTCCGGCGGACGTGCGGCGCCCCCCGCAGGGGCGCTAGAGTGCGTGCGTGATGACGACGACCCGCGAAGAAAAGACCCGCGTCAGCGAGATCTCCCGCATCGCCGACAAGCGGCTGGCAGGCGGCATCCCGTGCTTCGTCCAGATCTACGGGAAGGACATCGGGCGGAAGTACCCGCTCGACAAGGTCCAGACGACGATCGGGCGCGGGCCCGACAATCACATCGTCTGCGACATGGACAACGTCAGCCGCAACCACTGCAAGATCTTCGCGGGCGCCGGTGGCTCGTGGATCGAGGACATGGGCAGCACGAACGGCACCTTCGTCAACGACGAGGAGCTCTCGAATCGGCGCAAGCTGAAGAACGGCGACTTCATCAAGGTCGGCGGCGTCATCTTCAAGTACATCGACGGCGACAACATCGAGCAGCTCTACTACGAGGAGATCTACCGGATGGCCATCATCGATGGCCTCACGCAGGTCTACAACAAGCGCTACTTCCTCGAGTTCCTCGACCGCGAGATCGCGCGCTGTGCCCGCTACAACCGGCCGCTCACGCTGATCATGTTCGACATCGATCACTTCAAGCGCATCAACGACGAGCACGGCCACCTCGCCGGCGACTACGTCCTCAAGCGGATGGCCGGGCTCATCCACGCGAAGAACATCCGCAAGGAGGAGTGCTTCGCGCGCTACGGCGGCGAGGAGTTCGCCATCGTCCTGCCCGACACGCCGAAGAACAACGGCGCCATCCTCGCCGAGAAGATCCGCGAGATGGTCGAGGTGACGAAGTTCGAGTTCGAGACCAACATCATCCCGGTCACGATCTCGATGGGCGTCACCGAGCTGCAGAAGAGCGACACCGTCGAGGGCTTCATCGGCCGCGCCGACGCCAAGCTCTACGAGGGCAAGCAGGGTGGCCGCAACCGCGTCGTGGCCTGAGGCCGCGGCCCGCTGACGCGTTGCGCAGCGTCGTCGACGGTGCCATCGGCGCCGCATGGCCACCCGTCGTCCGCCGCCGCCGTCGTTGCGCACGCCCTCTCGCGCCCAGCAGAAGCTGAACGCGAAGGCGCAGCCGAAGAAGAAGGTGGTGCGCGATCCGCGCTTCCTCTACGTCGGCAGCCCCGAGACCGAGGCCCTGCTGATCCATGAGCTCGGCCCCTCGGCCAGGGCCCTCGCCGGCGGCGTCGTCGGCGCCGACGTCGACCGCGACCCCATCTTTGCGAGGCAGCGCCTGAGCGCCCCGAAGCGCATCGGCGCCCCCACCCGCGACGAGCTCGCCGCCGCGATCGTCACCTTCGCCACCGAGGCAGAGCGCTCCCCGCGCGCGGCCCAGGTCTTCTGCCCCGAGGTGGCCCGCGAGGGCAGCGCCCGCCGGGCCGCCCACCCGCTCGCCCGCGACGCCGCCGCGCTGCAGGAGGTCCTCGACCAGAAGCTCAGCGGCCGACGGGCCAGGGGCAAGCTCGGCCCGCCGACGCGGCACGTCCTGCAGGTCCTCATGACCGGCCCCTTCGAGGCCCTCGTCAGCGTCGACGACGTCGGCACGACCAGCGCCGCCGACGACGACGCGCTGCTGGCCTGGCCGTCGCCGTTTGTCGCCGGCCGCGCCCTGACCGAGGCCGACAAGAACGCGCCGTCGTCGGCGTGGCGCAAGCTCGAGGAGGCCCTGCGCTGGATCGGCGTCGACATCGGCACCGCCGATCACGCCGTCGACCTCGGCGCCGCCCCCGGTGGCTGGACCCGCCTGCTGCGGGAGCGGGGCGCCCGCGTCACCGCCGTCGACCGCGCCGCCCTCGACGCCGCGGTCGCGAAGGATCCCGGCGTCACGCACCTCAAGAAGGACGCCCTCGCCGTCGACCTGTTCGCGCTCAAGCCCACGATCGTCGTCTGCGACGTCATCTGGGAGCCGAAGCACGCGTTTTCGATCATGCGACGGGCCGTCGCCGTGCCGACGACGCGCGCCGCCGTGATCACGTTCAAGCTCAAGGAGCCCATCGAGTGGGAGCTGCTCGAGGAGACCCGCGCCTTCGTCCGCGATCTCCCCGCCGAGTGGAGCGGCCGCCTCAAGCACCTCACGGCCAACAAGCTGGAGGTGACGCTGCTCCTCCACCGGGCCGTAACCACCTGATTTTCCAGCCTTTCATTCATCATCCGGGACGAGCAGTCCGCCGGCGCTTTCGCTAGACTCTGTCCCCATGCACGGCACCGGCGAACCCCTCGGCCGCTTCACCAGCGAGCTCCCCGACGGCACCCGCGATCAGGCCGACGCCGTCGCCGCCGTCCTCGCGACTGCGCAGCGGGTGCTCGTCTGCGGCAACACCGGCGCCGACGGCGACGTTGCGGGCACGACCCTCGCGCTGGCCTGTGCGCTGCGCCGCCTCGGGCGTGACGTCGTGGTCTACAACGACGAACCCTACCCCGCGGCGTTCTCCTGGCTGCCGGGCGGCGATCGCGTCGTCGGCAGCGTCCCGGCCGACGCCGTCTTCGACGCCACCATCGTCGTCGACGCCGCGAAGGTCGAGCGGCTCGGCCGCAGCTTTCCCGACGCCGCCCGTCGCGGCCTCTACTGCTGGGTCGACCACCACCGCATCGACGTGCCGCCCGGCGACGTGAACTTCATCGACCTCACCGCCGCCGCCGTCGGCGAGCAGATGGCGCTCATCCTCGAGTCGCTGTCGGCCCGCGTCGGCGTCGACCTCATCGACCGCGACGTCGCCCGCGGCCTCTATGCCTCGATCGTGTCGGACACCGGCGGGTTCCGCTACGGCAACACGTCGGCGCGGGCGCTGCGCCTCGCCGCCCGCCTCGTCGAGGCCGGCGTCGACCCGTGGGAGATGACCGAGCGCATCTACGAGAGCCAGGACGAGGCGCGGGTGCGCCTGCTGGGCCGCGCCCTCGACGGCCTGTGGCGCTCGCCGTGCGGTCGGGTCGGCGTCGTCGAGGTCCGCGTTCGCGACCTCCACGAGCTCGGCGCCGTCGAGGAGCACGTGCAGGGCCTCGTCAACAGCGTCCGCGCCATCAAGGGCGTCGAGGTCGCCGTCCTCGTGCGGGAACTCGACGCCCAGGCCGCCCGCGTCATCATGCGCTCGCGGGGCAACATCGAGATCGCCCCCATCGCCCGGGCCCTCGGCGGCAAGGGCAGCAAGAACGCCGGCAGCGTCGTCGTCGCCGACCACGTCGACGGCGCCCGCCGCGCCGTCATCGACGCCGCCCTCGCCTGGCTCTCGCACCTCGACAACGCCACCATGCCGGCCGGCAACGCCGAGTAGCCACCCGGCAGGCCGTTGACGCCGGCGACGACGTCGGCACGGTGGCCGCGTCATGAAGGCCGAGATCCCCGCCCACGAAGGCATCATCGTCGTCGACAAGCCGGCGGGGCCGACCTCGTTCGACGTCGTCTACAAGGTCCGCAAAAGCGTGGGCCACAAGAGCGTCGGCCACTGCGGCACCCTCGACCCGCTGGCCTCCGGCGTCGTCGTCGTCTGCGTCGGCCGATACACGAAGCTGGTGCGCTTCCTGACCTCCGACGACAAGCGCTACGTCGCCGAGGTCACGTTCGGTCACTCGACGCCCAGCCTCGACCGGGAGACCGAGCCCGACGTCTTTGGCGACGCCACCGTCGTCACCGAGGAGAAGCTGCGGGCGGCGCTGTCGTCGTGGCGTGGCGTCGTGAAGCAGGTGCCGCCGCTGCACTCGGCCCTGCAGAAGGACGGGCAACGCCTCTACCACGCGGCCCGCAACGGGCAGACCCTTGAGGTCGAGGCCCGCGACGTCGAGATCTTCGACCTCGAGTTGCTGTCGTATTCGGCGCCGGTGGCCACGATCGCCTGCCACGTCGGCAAGGGCTTCTTCGTCCGCGCCCTCGCCCGCGATCTCGGGGTCGCCGTGGGCTGCCCCGCGCACCTTTCGGCCCTGCGCCGCACGCAGAGCGGCGGCTACACCCTCGACGACGCCGTCTCCCTTGACGTCGTCCGCGATCCGGCCCGCTGCATCGCCGCCCTCAAGAAGGGCCGCCCGGCCCTGCGCGGCGTCACCCAGGTCGACATCACACCCGAGCAGGCGACGAAGCTGCGGCATGGCCTGCATCCGACGACGACGCTGCCGCCGATGCAGGAGGTCCTCGCCTGCTGTGGCGACGACATCTCGGCCGTCGTCGACGTCGTCGTCGGCGACGACGGCGTGCACCGCCTGATCACCGTCCGCGGCTTCTGACGCCGACGCGCCGAGCCCTCAATTGTCGTTGTCGTCGTCGTCGGCGTCTTCGCCGATGAGCTCGCCGGCGGTGTGGGGCAGCAGGCCGAGCTTCGAGAACAGGGCGATGCGCTCGGGATCGGCCTTCTCGGCGAGCTTCTCGAGGTCGTGGAAGATGTAGGTGCCGCGGCTCCTGGTCATCCAGCCCTCCTTCGCCCAGTCCGTCATCGCGCGGTCGATGGAGCGGACGGTGACGCCGAGGCAGCGGGCGAGCATCTCGTAGGTGAGCTTGATGCGCAGGGTGACGCCGTCGGGGGTCTTTTCGCCGTAGGCCTCGAGGAAGCTGAGGAAGAGACCGGCGAGGCGGGTGTTGGCGTCGAGGAATGCGAGGGCCCGCTCGTTGTACGCGGCGATGGCGAGGCGCGAGGCGACGTCCTGCAGCATGACGAAGCAGGCCTCGGGATCATGGCGCATGAAGCGCATGAACTCCTTCGCCGGCAGTCGGGCCGCGACACAGGGCTCGAAGCACTCGACGTACTCCTGTCGGGGCTGACCGAAGATGAGCTCCATCTCGCCAAAGACCGCGGGCGCGCCGAAGATCTTCACGAGCACGTCGACGCCGTCCTCCGACGAGTAGAACACGCCGACGACGCCCTTGATGAGCACGAAGAGGTGCTCCGACGCGTCGCCCTCCTCGAGGATGCGCTGCTCCTTCTCGAACGTGAGGACCTCGGCGAGCCCGGCGAGCTGCTCGAGCTTCTCGCTGGCGGTGCGCGCGAAGATCTCGTTCTTGCGCAGGTGGTCGATGAGCTCGGCGCGCTTCATGGGGCGCAGGCTACTGCGCGTCCCGCCCGCCGGGGAGGACCCGGACGCGACGAGAACGCCCCCGTGGGTCTGGCGCAGGCCGGCCGCGCCGGAATCTGCTAATGGGGGTGGCATGCGTGTGACGTCTTCGCTGGCATCGGCTCCGCGCCGACCCGCCGCCCTCCTCCTGGCCCTCGCCCTCGCGGCGGCGCCGGCCCTCTCGTCCGGCAACCCTGCGGCCGCGCGCAACGCCGCCGACAGCGCCATGACCCGCGAGCGCTTCTGCGACGCGGCGTACCTCTACAAGAAGCTCGACGAGCTGAGCGCCGACGCCACGACGACGCTGAAGGCCGCCGAGGCCCTCGCCCAGGGCGGCGACCGCGCCGGCGCCGTCGCGCTGCTCGAGGCCTTCCCGGTGCGCTTCCCCGGGCACCCCCTCAGCGGTGGCGCCGCCAAGCGTCTTGAGCTCATCAGGGCCGCGATCGGCAAGGTCGGTCCCGGCTCCACCTGCCCCGCCCCCGACCCGGTCTGCGGCAACGGCCTCGTCGAAGGCAGCGAGACCTGCGACGACGGCAACCGCGTCGACGCCGACAGCTGCCCCGCCACCTGCACCACCGCGGGCGCTGCGCCGGTGGTGACTCCGCCCGTCGTCACCCCGCCCGTCGTCACCCCGCCGGTCGTCACCCCGCCCGTCGTCACGCCGCCCGTCGTGACGCCGACGCCGCCCACGACGACGACGTCGCCCACCACGACGACGACGTCGCCCACCACGACGACGACGTCGCCCACCACGACGACGCCCCCGGACGAGGAGCCGTCGACGACGGATCGCCTGCCCGACGACGGTGCGACGCCCCAGCCCACCACGATCGAGCCGGTGCCGCCGCCGACGACGCCGACCGAGGAGCCGGCGCCGACGACGGAGGAGCCCCTCGAGGAGGTGCCCGCCGGTCCCGGTCCGCCGATCGCGGGCATCGCCCTGTCGGCCGTCGGCGGCATCGTCGCCGTCGCCGGGACGGGCGCTGTCGTCCTCGGGCTGATGCCCGCCATCTCCTACTTCGCCGGCAGCGGTGGCCAGGCCGCCGCCGTGGCGCAGTACGAGGCCGCCGACGGCAACGCCGAGCGCCGCGACGCCGCCGGCGCCGCCGCCGACGCCTACGCCGCCCAGGCCCGCGACGCGACGGCCTGGAACAACCAGGGGCGCTGGCTGCTGCTCGGCGGCACCGGCGGCCTCGCGGCCGGCGCCGGCCTCCTCGTCGGCGGCATCCTCCTCATCGCCAACCACGGCGGCGAGCCTGGCGAGGACGGCGACGACGACGACGACGACGACAAGGACGATGACGACAAGGACGACGACGCCGACGAGCGTGAGGAGCACTGAAATGATGACCCGGATCCTCCCCTTCGCCCTGCTGACCCTCCTCGGCGCCGTCGGCTGCGGTCTCGACGAGGACGCCTCGCCGGTCGGCGAGCCCTGCACCAGCGACTTCGACTGCCCCGACGACATGGAGTGCGTGCCCGCCGACAGCGCCAACGCCAGCGCCGTCTGCATGCCGCTGTAGTCGTCGACGTCCGACGATGTTGTTGGAAACAGGAACGCTCGCCGCGAGGCGAGCGTTTCTGCGTCTGGGGCCTCCCCGTCGTCAGCCAGATCGTCGAACGGCCCTGGCGGGCTCGAGCCGCGATCACCCTTGGAGCGCCCGGCCCGGGCCGCGGCCTCCGTCTGGTCCTTCGGGCGCACACCCTTGCCAGAGATGTCGGCGGTGAAGGCGCACAGGCCCGGCAAGACGACGACGCGGCCCACACCTCCCGGCGGGGACCGCGTCGTCGTCGTCAGCGGCCGACCGTCAGAACGTGCAGGCGAACCAGTCGCTCGCCGCGTCGCCGCTGTCCTGGGCGGCGGCGAAGGCGAGGGCGGCGCCGTCGTCGTGGCGACGGCACAGGCCGCGGCCGGCGACGTCGGTGTCGACGAGGGTCAAGCCGGCGCCCTCGACGAGGGAGCCGCTGACCGCCTTGCCGCCGACGGTGCCGTTGACGGCGCAGGCGCCGCCCCAGGCGAAGGCGTCGACGATCACGGCGCTGGCGCCGCGCGCGTCGACGAGGGCGACGCCGTCACCCTCGGTCCCGGCGTTCTGCAGGAACGACGTGGTGCCAGCGGGCACGACGATCACGCCGGCGTCGGCGATGAACGAGTCGGGGTTCTGGGCGATGATCAGGCTCTGGCCCGCGCCGAGCGACGCACCGGCGAGGGTCCCGAGGTCGAGCGCCCTGAGGACGGCGCCGTTGGCTCCGTTCACCGACGCGAGGAAGTGACCGGTGAGGGCCGCGGCGGCGGCGCCGGTGTTGGTGACGACGACGGCCTCGTCGGTGTCGGCGCCCGGCGTGTTGTAGTCGACGGCGCTGATCACGAGCCCGGCGCGGCCGGCGCGGGCACGGGTGACGACGCCAGCGAGGCTCGCGATGGCCGGCTCGGCGGTGCGGGTGCTCGTGCAGATCGTGAGGGGACCGGCGACCTCGAGGTCGACCGCCATGTGGGCGCACAGGTCCACGCCGCCGTCGTCGTCGTCGCCCAGGCGGGTCGTGCCGGAGAAGACCTCGACGAAGGTATCGCCGGGGCAGCCGCCCGTGGCGTCGCCCGTCGAGATGAAGGTGCGGCCGGCCGGCGCCGTCACCGTGCTGCAGTCGCTGTCGAGGGCGGGCGCGAGCGTCGTCGTCGTCGCCAGCGGCAGCGTCGCCGTCACGGGCACGAGCACGTTGCCCGCCTCGTCGTCGATGGCCGCGAGGGGCGCCACCGCCAGCGACAGGGCCACGCCGTCGAGCGCGAAGGTGAAGTCGAACTCCATGACGCAGACGGTGTAGCGGCCGGCCCCGAGGCCGGCGCTGAGGTCGCCGCACAGGTCGGCGCCGCTGTCGTCGGCCACGGCGATGACGTCGTCGCCCTCGAGGAGCACGGCGATGGTGTCGAAGCCGGCCGCGCAGGCGCCAGCGCCGTCGGAGACGGTGGCCGTGAGCGTCGCCGCCTCCGCGATCGTGAACGCGTAGCAGTCGAGGTCGCCCTCGGCGGCCACATCCGTCGTCGTCGTGAAGGGCAGCGTCACCGGCTGCGGGTTCGTCTCGTCGCCGACGTCGACCTCGCCCTCGCCCTCGCCCTCGCCTTCGCCCTCGCCCTCGCCTTCACCCTCACCCTCACCCTCGCCCTCGGCGGGCGGCGGCCCGAGGCTCTGCAGGTCGCAGGAGAACGCCTGCAGCAGGGCCTTGTCCGCGGCGGACCACGGCGGCGCCGCGCGGGGCATGTCGTCGCGCAGCACGCGCGGCAGGATCGCGTTGTCGTCGTCGGTGACGAACCAGCCCTGGCGGTGCAGGCGCGTGAACGAGGTCGCCGCCTCGGCCGTGAACTGCAGCTCGCGGCGGCCGCCGTCGCGGTGGCACAGGACGCAGCCGCCGTCGGCGCGACGGAACAGCGGGTCGATGTCGGCGGCGTAGCGGGCCTCCATGGCCTGCAGCGTCAGGCCGGCCGGCGGCGCGGCACAGCCGGCGGGATCCACCGGGGCGCAGGCGGCGTCGGCGGCGCAGTCGGCGTCGTCGCAGTCGATGTCGCCGTCGCCGTCGTCGTCGTCACCGCCGGTGCAGACGGTCTCGCGACGCGGCGGCGGTTCGCCCTCGCCCTCGCCTTCACCCTCTCCTTCGCCTTCGCCCTCGCCTTCACCCTCGCCCTCGCCTTCGCCTTCGCCTTCGCCTTCGCCTTCGCCTTCCCCTTCGCCCTCGCCGGCGCCGCAGACGGCCGCGCAGTCGCTGTCGGCGCAGTCGGCGTCGCCGTCGCCGTCGTCGTCGGCGCGGTTGTCACAGAGCTCATCGGGGACGGGCTGGACCTGCTCGGAGCAGGCGAGCGCGGCGGCGGCCGCGATCAGGAGGGCATGGAGGGGCAGGTGGCGCATGGGAAGACCTCGGATGGGTCGGCCAGCGTGTGACATGCGACACCTCCCCACAAGTGGGTGAGCGTCGCACCAGGTCTGGCAGGGCCTCCGGGCGCGCTGCACCGGGGCGCAGGCCGTGGCATATCGGGGATATGCGCCCTGCTGCCGCCCCTGTCGGGATCCTCCGCACCTTCGTCGTCTGCGCCCTCCTCGGGCTCGCTTCACCCGTCGCCGCCAACGACGTCGACCTGCGCATCGACAACCGCGCCGAGCCCGGCAAGAGGCCGAAGCTCACCATCGTCGTGAACAAGGACCTCGAGAGCGCCACCGTCACCCTCGACGGCGGCGGCCAGCGCTTCCGCCAGAAGCAGGGGCCGCAGACGGCGCCGGGGCAGCTGCACTTCGAGCTGCCGCAGACGAAGGCCGGCGTCGTGCAGTGGAAGGGCACACTCGACGTCACCTTCACCGACGGCGCCGGCGGCTCGATGCCGCTGGTGTTTGCCACCGAGGTGCTGTCGGCCAACTTCACCTTCGGCTTCGGCAAGGACGACCTCGACCTCGCCAACGACAAGCTCACCCTCAAGAGCGAGCGCGCGACGGCGAAGGTCGAGATCGAGGTCTACGGCGACGAAGACGAGCTGCTGGCGTCGTCGGCGCAGGACCATGACCCGCCGATCCCCGCCGGCCAGCCCGTGCCCGTGAGCTGGATCCCGAAGAAGAAGGCCGACGTGCTGCGCCTGCACGTCACCGTCCACGACGACCGCGGCAGCTACCGCTCGAGCGACAGCTTCCCCTACTCGATCACCATCCCCCACGAGGACGTCGTCTTCGACACCGGCAAGAGCGTCATCCGCGCCGATCAGGAGCCGAAGCTGCAGGCGACGCTCCCCGAGATCGCGAAGGCCGTGAAGCGCTTCGGGCCGGCGATGAAGGCCGCCGGCGCCACCGTGCGCCTGTTCGTCTCCGGCCACACCGACACCGTCGGCCCGTCCGGCGGCAACCGGGCCCTCTCCCAGGCCCGCGCCGCCGCGATCGCGACGTGGTTTGCGAAGCAGGGCGTCCCCGTCGGTGTCTACGCCCGCGGCTTCGGCGAGAGCATGCTCAAGGTCGAGACCGACGACGACACCGACAACGAGACCAACCGCCGCGTCGACTACGACATCGGCGTCAACGGCCCCACCGGCTCGCTCACGGGCTGGACCCGCATCAAGTAGACTCGGCAGCGCGTGAGCGATCCCGACCGCCCCGAGAACAGGCTCCCCGAGCGTCCCCGTGCGCTCGGCGGCACGCTCACCGATCTGCGCGCGCCGTCGCCTCCCGTCGAGGCCACGCGGGTCACGGGCCCCCTGCTCACCGCCGACGAGAGCGACGAGGGCGACGACGACGAGCCCCTGTTCTCCGATGAGCAGGGCCCGCCGCGCCTGGCCGACAGCGGCGCTGACGACGACGACGACGACGACGACGACAACGACGGCTTCCTCGACAGCTCGACCGTCGTCGAGAACGAGATCCTGCCGCGCGCCGACGCGCCGACCCGGGTCACGGTCACGCCCCGCACCGACGCCCTGCCCGCCGAGCGCACCGTCGTCGCCCCCGTCGACTTCGCGGCCCTCAACGCGCCCTCGGCGCCGACGGCCCAGGCGCCCGACGACGTCGCCGACGACTCCGACTCCGACTTCGACGCCCCGACGATGGTGGGGGGTGAACTCCCCGACGTCAGCGCCGCGGCCCCCGCCGACGCCACCTTCGTCGGGATGATGGACGTTCCCCCGACCCAGGCCGACCCGACAGGCGGTCTGCCCCGGCCCATCGTCCCGGAGATGACGACGTCGACGACGGCGCCGGCGCCGGCGCCGCTGTCGCCGGTCGCCTATATGGGCATCGGCTTCGCGGCCGCGTCGGCCCTTGGCCTCGTCATCGCCCTGCTGTGGTGGGCGCTCGGCTGAGGATCAGCGCGCGCGTCACGACGACGTGCCCGGCGATGGCGACGACGACGAGCACCGCCGGCAGCCAGACGTAGGGCACGCGCGTGACCCACCAGTTCACGTGGGCCGGGTCATCACCAAAGGCCCGCAGCATCGGCGAGCTCGCGACCGCGATCACCACGATCGCGACGAGCGCCAGGATGCCCACCACGTTCCACAGCCAGACCAGCGGTCGGACGCCGACGCCGACGCCGGCGACGACGACCACGGCCACCGCCAGGGCGCCGCTCACGACGTCGAAGTTGTAGCCCGACCACGAGAGCTCGACGGGCATCAGGCCGACGCTGCCGGCGTGGTGCATCGTGATCTCCAACGGCAGGCGGAAGGCCTGCAGCCCCACCAGCGCAGGCAGGCCCATCTGCGAGGCGAGGCTGCCGGCGGCACGCGAGCGCCCCAGCAGCAGGCCGATGACGATCACGGCCGGCATCAAGATCGCGAGGAGGGGCGGCCGGGCGTCGACGTCGGCCAGCCGACCCGACAGCGCCAGCAGGCCGGTGAGGCCCACCCACAGGGTCGCGCCGGCCACGAAGCGCACCCCGGCCTGGCGCTCCCCGACCCGCACCAGCGCGGCGGCAATCACGCCGACGACCGTCACCGAGAGCAGGGGAATGGCGACCGTCACCGGGAGGACTTGATTTTCCATGTCTTTCTCACTTTTCTTTTCAATAGTACTGCTCGACGGTTGTGGCAAAGTGGGGGTGTGGCAACTCGCAGCTACCAGCAGTTCTGTGGCCTCGCCCGGGCGCTCGACCTCGTCGGCTCCCGCTGGATGCTGCTCATCGTCCGGAACCTGCTGCTCGGGCCGCGCCGCTACTCGACCCTGCTCGAGGAGCTGCCGGGGATCACCACGAACCTGCTGGCCGATCGCCTCAAGGCCCTCGCCGCCGCCGGACTCGCCCGGCGTGTCGAGGTCGACGGCTCCGCGGCCTGGGCCCTGACGGCGCAGGGCCTGCTGCTCGAGCCCGTCATCATGGAGCTGGCCCGCTTCGGGGCCACGACGATGACGTCGCCGCGCCGGGGGGAGCGGGTCGATATCGGCTGGGCCCTCCTCTCGATGAAGCGGCGGTATCGGGGTGGCGGCGACCTCGTCGTCGAGCTGCGCGTGCACAGCGGGGCGCGCCCCCGCACCTTCACGCTGACCCTGCTGCCGACCTACCTCCGCGTCGAGGAACGCGCGGCGGTGGCGCCCGACCTCGTGCTCAGCGCCGACGTGCAGGTGCTGCGGGGGCTGCTCTTTGCCGGCGCCAGCGTGGCCGACGCCCGCGCCTCTGGCGGCCTCAGCGTGGCCGGCCACGACGACGACGTCGCCGCGTTCTTCGGCGCCTTCGCCGCGACGCCCCTGCCCGGGACCGGCGGCCCCGATCCCGACGCCGTCGCCGCCGCGCTCAGTCCCCCCGAAGACGCTGCAGCACGTCGGCGAAGCCGTTCGACTGCACGCGCAGCCGCGGCAGGGTCCGCAGGCGGGACCGCGGCAGGCGATAGAGTTCCGCGACGCACGACACGCGCGGGCCGCTCGCCGTCGTCGCCGTGACCTCGTGGGCGAGGCGCCCGTCGAAGCAGACGAGGCGACCGCGGCGGGGCTCGACCTCCGCGATCAACACCCCATCGCGATCAAGGCGCAGGCGACCGCCCTGCAGATCCGCTGGCACGTCGACGTAGAGGGCGACGACGACGCGCGGCACCAGCGTGCGCGGATCCCCCGGGACGACGCCGAGGGTCGCATCCACGTGACGCTCGACGGCCCCGCCCGGCGGTACCACGAGCACATTGAGGTAGAGGGCCGTCACGTCGGCAAAGAACGCCCCGAGGACGCGATCGACGACGTCTCCCGGGCGGGCCCGTTGGCGCAGCGCCGGATCGAGGGCGACGTCGACGAAGGCCGAGAGGAACGGCGCGCGGGCGACGGCGTCGGTGACGGCGCTCGCGTGACAGGCGAGGCCGAAGCCGCGCGTGGTGACGAAGCCGCCGACGAGCTGGCTGTCGCCGATGAGGCGGCTGCCGGCGATCGCCGACGACAGGGCCTCCACCTGCGGTGCCGACAGGGCGTCGTCGACGACGACAACGCCGGGCGCCAGCATCTTCAGCTCAGGCACGTGAGCCACGCCGCACGAAGGTGTCGCGCAGCCAGTGCTCGTCGTCCTTGCGCGGGTAGTCGATCGTGTAGTGCAGGCCGCGGCTCTCGCGCCGCTGGATGGCACACTCGACGACGAGCTGGGCCACCTGGGCGATGTTTCGCAGCTCGATGAGGTCCTTCGTCAGGCGGAAGTTCCAGTAGTCCTCGCGGATCTCGTGCTCGAGGAGCGCCAGGCGCGAGCGGGCCCGCTCGAGGCGCTTGTTGCTCCGCACGATGCCGACGTAGTTCCACATGAGGGAGCGGATCTCGTCCCAGGCGTGGGCGACGAGAACGTTTTCGTCGGGGTCGACGGCGAAACCGGTGTCCCACTCAGGCACCGGGGTGGCGGCGGCGCGGTCGTCGGCGTCGTCGCCATCCTTGAGCAGCTCGCGCGCCACGACGGCGGCGCGGTGGCCGAAGACGACGGCCTCGAGCAGCGAGTTGCTGGCGAGGCGGTTGGCCCCGTGCAGGCCGGTGTGGGCGACCTCGCCGGCGGCGAGCAGGCCCGGCAGGTTCGTGCGCGCCTCGTGGTCGGTGACGACGCCGCCGCAGCAGTAATGGGCCGCCGGGACGACCGGGATCGGCGTCGTCGTCATGTCGATGTCGAAGGCGGCCAGCTGGGCCGAGACGCCGGGGAAATGACCGCGGATGAAGTCGGCTGGCAGGTGCGTCAAATCAAGGAGCACGTGCGGGTCGCCGGTGCGCTTCAGCTCGCTGTCGATGGCGCGGGCGACGATGTCGCGGGGGGCGAGGTCCTTGCGCGGGTCGTAGTCGGCCATGAAGGCCGTGCCGTCGAGCCGACGCAGGATGCCGCCCTCGCCGCGGCAGGCCTCGGTGATGAGGAAGTTCTTCGCCTGCGGGTGGTAGAGGCACGTCGGGTGGAACTGGAAGAACTCCATGTTCGCGATGGCGCAGCCCGCCCGATAGGCCATCGCGATGCCGTCGCCGGTCGCGACGTCGGGGTTGGACGTGTAGCGGTAGACCTTGCCCGCCCCGCCGGTGGCGAGGATCACCACCTTCGCCCGGAACACCTCGATCTTCCTCGTCTTTTCGTCGAGGACGTAGGCACCGAGGCAGCGGTCCTCGCTGCGGCGGTGGCCCAGACGACGGCGCGTGATGAGGTCGATCGCGTGGTGGTGCTCGAAGAAGGTGATGTTCGCCTTCGTCGACGCCTGCTGCACGAGGGTGTCGGCGATGGAGTAGCCGGTGGTGTCCTTGGCGTGCACGACGCGGCGGGCCGAGTGACCGCCCTCGCGGGTGAGGTCGAGCTTCGTGGCGTCCTCGGGATCGGTCGTGAATTTCACACCGAAGTCGAGCAGCTCCTTGAGGCGGGCCGGACCCTCCTCGACGCAGATGCGCACGGCCTCGCGATCGTTGAGGCCGTCGCCGGCGATGATCGTGTCCTTGATGTGGCTCTCGAAGGAGTCACCCTTGTCGTCGACGACGACGCTGATGCCGCCCTGGGCCCAGCGGGTGTTGCCGTCCATGCGCTCGCGCTTCGTGACGATGGCGACGCTGCCATGCTCGGCGAGCTTGAGGGCGGCGGTGAGGCCGGCGGCGCCGGACCCGAGAATCAGGACGTCGAAGACGTGGGACATGCCCCGTCATTACCATCATCGGCGGCGGCGCAGGCGCCGCAGGACCTTGTCGGCGATGGCGTCGGCGCCACGAAGCCGCAGGGCCATGGCGCCGCCGCCGTAGAGGGCCACGGCGACGCCGATGGCCACCCCCAGCACCACGATGTTCCGCAGGGTGGTGCCCTCGGACCAGGCGCCGAGGCGGGCGACGCCGGCCGCGGCGCCGACAGCGACGACGGCCACCGCGAGCTTGGCGAGGCCGGCCTTCACGACGTCGACGACGCCGAGGGCGCCGATCTTCCGCCGCACGAAGATCATGAGCAGCACGGCCTGCACCGCCGTCGAGATGCTCAGCGTGAAGCTCAGGCCGGCGACGCCGACGCCCGCCGTCATGAGCGCAGTGCCGAGCACGAAGTTGACGGCGACGACGGCGATGGAGATCCACACCGGCGTCTTGCGGTCCTCCAAAGCATAGAAGACCTGCAGCGTGCCGCGGACGCTCGTGCCGAACACGAGGCCGAACGACGCCGTCGTCACCGTCAACGCCGTCTGCTGCACGTCGTGCCAGGTGAACTTCCCGTGCAGGAAGAGGACGGCGACGATGGGCTCGGCGAGCAGGGCCAGGCCCAGCGCCGCCGGGATCGCGATGAGGTTCGTGAGGTCGAAGGTGCCGCGCCAGATGCGCTTGAGGCCATCGAGGTCCTGGTGGGCCGCCCGCTCGTTCATCGCCGAGAACGCCCCCTGGGCGATGGCGATGGCGAAGACGCCGTTGGTGAGCTCCATCAGACGGTCGGCCGTGTAGTACCAGCTGACGCTGCCCTCGGGCATGTAGCTGGCGAGCTGCCGCAACACGATGATGTTGATCTGGTAGACGGCGAGGCTGAACAGCCCCGGGATGAACTGCCGCAGCACGTGCTGCACGTCGGGGCTCGAGAAGTCGAAGCGGGGCCGGACGATGAGCCCGTGACGCAGCAGGGCCGGGACCTGGGCGAGCACCTGCAGCACGCCGCCCACCAACACGCCCACGACGACGCCGAGGATGGGCGGGTCGAAGACGCGGGCGCCGACGACGGTGCCGGTGATCATGGCGATGTTGAGGATGATGGGCGACAGCGCCGGCGACGCGTACTCGTCGTGGGCGTTCAGCACCGCCATCGTCAGGCCGACGATTCCCATCGTGACGACGACGGGAAACAACCAGCGCGTGAGCTCCGTCGTCAGCGCCAGCTTCTCGGGGGCAAAGCCCGAGGCGAAGGCAAACACGATCGGGCCGGAAAACACCATGCCGACGACGGCGATGGCGACGACCGACATCAGCACGAAGGCGCCCACGCTCGCATAGAGGCGGCGGGCGGCCTCGTCGCCCTCGCGGGTCCGGACCCGCTGGTAGGCGGGCTGCACCACCGTCGTCACGGTGCCCTCGGCCACGAGCCGCCGCAGCACGTTCGGGATGGTGAAGGCCATGTAGAAGACGTCGGTGGCCCCCGAAGCGCCAAAGACGTGGGTGATCATGAAGTCGCGCACCAGGCCGGCCACCCGGCTCACCATGGTGAGGACGACGAGGATCGAGGCGTTCCGGACGATGCGGCCCTCGCTGGCCGAGCGGGCGGGCGGGGCGGGTGACGACGCCGGCGCTGGCTGGGGGTCGGTGGCGTCGGGTCCATCGCGCATGTGTCCTCCCTGACGCGCCGGCGGGGGCTTTACAAGGTCCGCTGCCCCCCCTACGAGTCCCGTGTCCCTACGAGATCCGCCTGTGAAGGCCGAAGGAGAGAACCAGCAATGGCGTCCCACAAGTCCGCCTGGAAGCGTTACCTGCAGTCCGAGAAGCGCCGCGAGCGCAACCGCTCCCTCAAGAGCGCCCTCAAGACCCAGCTGAAGAAGGCTCGCGCCGAGATCGCCGCTGGTACCGCCTCCGCCGTCGCGGGCGAGGTCAAGAACGCCGTGGCCGCTCTGCAGTCCGCTGCGACCAAGGGTGCGATGCACAAGCGCACCGCCGCCCGCCGCGTCTCGCGCCTCATGAAGGCCGCGAACAAGAAGCCCCAGGCCTGATCAAGCGCTCCGCGCTTGATCTCGGATGCTTCAACCGCTGGCGCGGTTGAACAGCCCCGGGTGACGTCGTCGTCGACGTCAGTGGACGCCGGTCATCGACCGGCGTTTTCGCTTTGGGCCCACGGCGGTGGTAGTCCTGAGCCATGCGCTCCGTCGCCGCTGCCCTCGCCCTCGCCCTGCCCGTCCTCGGCGTTGTCAGCGCCTGCGGGAGCCCCCTCGTGGTCTCCGACCGCGACGACGTCGGCCGCGACGACGAGAACCTCCACGCCTACGCCGCCGGCGCCAGCGTCTCGTTCCGGGTCCGCTCGACGTCTCCCTTCGTCGACGCCGACGCCCTCGCCGTCACCTCCTCCGATGAGGCCGTCTTCGTCGTCGACGACGGCGTCGGCGACCAGGTCACCATCACGACCGTCGGGGCCGGCGAGGCCGAGCTGGTGTTCCGCGCCGACGGCGACGTCGTCGACAGCCGACGCATCACGGTCCGCGATCCCGCCGCGATCGCGCTGCTGCTCCAGGTCGACGCCGAAGACGACGGCGACCTCGTCCCGACGCCCCTGCCCGTGAGCGATCCGCTGCGGGTGCTGCGGGGTCGCACGACCCGCCTCGTCGTCCACGCCCTCGACGAGAGCGGCGCCGAGCTGTTCGGCCGCGCCGTCACCGCCGTCGCCAGCGACGTGGCGGGCTGGAACCCGGCCCTCGAGGCCGACGGCCCGTTCTCGACGCTGACGGTGGCCCCCGGCGACGACGCCACCGACGGCACCCTCACGCTGCAGGTCGGCGGTCCCCGCCTCGACGTCGCGCTGCGGGTGGAGGTCAAGAGCCTCGACGACATCGAGCGCATCGTCATGGACGAGGGCGGCGACGACGGCGCCCGCGGCTGGGGCCAGCGCTCGGTCGTGCTCGCCTGGGCCGAGGACGCCGCGGGACGGGTCCTGCTCGGCAACCCCGGCTGGCAGCTCGAGGGCGAGGACGCCGGCACCGGCTTTGCCCTCGAGTACGAGGTCGGCGTCGGCGTGCCGGGTCAGCAGCTCGTGGCCCGCCTCGGCAGCGTCGAGGCCCGCCGCACCATCTACCCGGCCCCCGGCAGCGCCAACGCCCTCGACGGTGGCTGCGCCGCCGGCGGCGTCGCCGGCCCCACGATCCTGCTCGGGGTGTTGGGCCTGCGGCGTCGACGCCGCCCCGCCCGCCGGGTGGGTTGACCCGCGCCCTCGAGCATCGGCATGCTGCGCCGCGTCGCCGTCGGGGTCTCCGACGACGTCGTGGAGAGTGACATGACCAGCCTGCTCGAGCGCCAGCGCACCCACACCTGCAACGACCTCACCCTCGCCCAGCTCGGGCAGGAGGTGGTCCTCATGGGCTGGGTGCAGTCGAATCGCGACCACCACGGCCGCATCTTCGTCGACCTGCGCGATCGCTTCGGTCTCACCCAGCTCGTCTTCAAGCCCGAGACCTCGGAGGCCCTGCGCGACCGCGCGGCGCAGCTGGGTCGCGAGTTCTGCATCGGCATCAAGGGCATCGTCGAGGACCGCGTGAAGAACGGCGGCTCGCCGAACCCGCGCCTGAAGACGGGCGAGGTCGAGATCAGCGTCGTCGAGATGGAGCTGTTCAACCCGTCGGCGACGCCCCCCTTCCTCATCGAGGACGACATCGACACCAACGAGGAGAAGCGCCTCGAGTACCGCACCCTCGACCTGCGCCGTCCCCGCCTGCAGAAGAACCTCGCCATCCGTCACCGCATCATGCAGGCGACGCGCGCGCACTTCGACCAGCACGACTTCCTCGAGATGGAGACGCCGCTGCTCGTGAAGTACACGCCCGGCGGCGCGCGCAACTTCCTGGTCCCATCGCGCCTCAACGAGGGCAAGTTCTACGCGCTCGCCGAGAGCCCGCAGATGTACAAGCAGATGTTCATGATGGCGGGCCTCGACCGCTACTTCCAGATCGTGAAGTGCTTCCGCGACGAGGACCTCCGCGGCGACCGCCAGCCCGAGTTCACCCAGATCGACGTCGAGATGAGCTGGGCCACCGAGACCGTCGTGCAGACGATGATCGAGGGCCTCGTGCAGCGCATCTTCCGTGAGGCCATCGGCGTCGAGCTGCCGAAGGTCTTCCAGCGCATGACCTACGACGAGGCGATGAGCCGCTTCGGCGTCGACAAGCCCGACCTCCGCTTTGGTCTGGAGCACAAGGACATCACCGAGTTCGTGAAGCAGCACAACGGCGGCGGCGTGAAGCTCCTGCAGGACATCGTCGTCGGCAAGCCCGGCACGATCTGCAAGGTGATGGTGCTGCCGGCGAAGCACGAGATGTCGAACACCGAGGTCGACAAGCTCAAGGACGTCGCCAAGGGCCTCGGCGGCGAGGTCGGCTGGTCGCGCGTCGAGGAGGGCGGCACCTGGGCCAAGGGCTTCAGCAAGGCCATCAGCCCCGAGCTGCGCACCGACATCAACGACGTCAGCGGAGCAAAGGCCGGCGACGTCATCTTCTTCCAGTTCGGCAAGCCCTCGATCGTGCACACGGTGCTCGGCGGGCTGCGCGTGTACCTGCGCGACAAGCTCAATCTCGTCGAGCTCGACGAGAACGGCCGCAGCCGCGACTGGCGCGTGCTGTGGGTGACGGACTTCCCGCTCTTCGAGCAGACGGACGACGGCGCCTGGGTCGCGGCCCACCACCCCTTCACGTCGCCGCAGAAGGGCCACGAGGACAAGCTCCTCACCGACCCGGGCGCGTGCAAGGCCCGCGCGTACGACCTGGTCCTCAACGGCAACGAGGTCGGCGGCGGCTCCATCCGCATCCACGACTCGGCGGTGCAGGCGAAGGTCTTTTCGGCCCTCGGCATCTCCGACGACGACAAGCAGAAGAAGTTCGGCTTCCTCCTCGAGGCGCTGAAGTACGGCTGCCCGCCCCACGGCGGCATCGCTCTCGGCCTGGATCGCTTCGCGATGCTGCTGTGCGGCGGCACCTCGCTGCGCGACGTCATCGCCTACCCGAAGACGCAGAAGGGCACCGACCTCCTCACCGGCGCGCCGACGCCGGTGAGCGAGAAGCAGCTCACCGAACTCTTCATCGCGTCGACGGCGAAGGCCGAGGCCTGAGCGCCCGCACCGGCCGGACACGAAGACGCCGCCCGATGGGCGGCGTCTCTGTCTTCAGGGGCCGGCGCGCAGGAGCGTCACTCGGCGAGCTGGCGGTTCGGCGAGAGCTTGCCAAAGAGGTTCGAGGGGCTCACGCCGAGGGTCTTCAAGGACCACAGCAGCAGCGCGCCCGCCATGCCTTCGTCGATCCAGCCGACGATCGGGATGATGTCGGTGGGCTCGGGGACGAAGAGGTAGATGAAACTCGCGGCACCGACGAGGGCAGCCAGCTTGCGCTTCGCGGACATGGGGAACCTCCCGGACAGGACGGCACGACCACAGGACCGTCGGCGACGCCGACAGCTCAACCCA
>Ga0172373_10000252_pt1 | contig 85873 bp, 58 predicted proteins | sample Lak10m_2_FD_114546 | JGI IMG/M metagenome (GOLD analysis project Ga0172373, IMG submission 114546) | Freshwater microbial communities from Kabuno Bay, South-Kivu, Congo - kab_092012_10m | ecosystem: Environmental > Aquatic > Freshwater > Lake | place: Democratic Republic of the Congo...
TGGTTCAGAGCACCTGCCTTACAAGCAGGGGGTCGGGGGTTCGAGCCCCTCATCTCCCACATAAATGAAAGCCTTAGAGAAATCTAAGGCTTTTTTGATTTTATTACTATGCTCCTACCCTACTACCAAGAAAACACCATTGAAGCTGGTTGTGATGAAGCTGGTCGCGGATGTCTTGCAGGACCCGTTCTTGCTGCCGCAGTCATTTTACCACGAGATTTTACACACGAATGGTTGAATGACTCCAAACAATTGTCAGAAAAAAAACGTAAGGATTTAAGAGTAATTATTGAAAAAGAAGCATTAGCTTATGCCGTTGCTTACGTTGACCATCAAAAAATTGATGAAATAAACATTTTAAATGCAAGTTTTCTTGCGATGCATTTAGCGGTAAATCAACTTCAAATTACACCTGAACTACTACTTATTGATGGAAATCGGTTTAAACAACATCAAATCCCGAATGTATGTATCATTAAAGGAGATGGAAAATATTTATCCATCGCTGCTGCGTCTATACTAGCTAAAACTTATCGGGATGATCTAATGGAAGAATTAGATGCAAAATATCCAGAATACCAATGGAAGAAAAACAAAGGTTACCCAACCTTAGACCATCGAAATGCCATTAAAACGCATGGTGCTTCTCCTTTTCACCGTAAGACATTCAATGTCAAAGACTCATTCCAAACTAAATTAGAATTGTAAAGCAAATTTATTACACAATACATAGATTTTCTTTAACTTTATATTTTATTCCCAACGTATGATAAGTCGCGTATTTTTTATTTTTGCTGGCGTAATTAGTTTCTGTTGCATATTATTTTTCGGTTACCAACTTATTCATAATAAACAAACAATTTCTCCTGAATCGATTTTCAATAAACAAGATGGTAAATTACTAATCATAAACAACTTAAAAGAGACTAACATTGAAACAATTGCATTTGATTATCCCAAAGGAGAATCTAAACTAGTTGAAAAAATTATTCAAAACCCAACCTTTTCAGAAAAAATATTCATCTCCTCTTTACGTAACAGAATCGTCGTTGAAATATCTTCCGATTGGACTCCTTTATCCATTAAAAGATATTTTAAATTAAAAAAAATTGCATTCAAAGTTAGCGGTGAAACATACCATCTTACCAATGGTTTTATTGCGCATTTCTCTAACAAATTGCTAATCATTGGAAAAGAAATTATTTCACCTAATTACTGGGATAAAATAGAGTGGCCTAAACGAGATAAAATGGCAAGCTGTAATATTTTACATTTAAGATCTAACTTACACAGTGAAGATATTTATTGTAAAGGCGCTTACACTACAATTTTTGAAAGTAATTATCAACTAAATGCTAACGCTGATAAAACAAATGATTTTGAAACTTTTGGATCCCTATTGCCAAAAGGTCTCTCAAATTATCACTTCCTCACTAAAAATTATGCAATAATTACTAATCAACTAAATAAGAATGATTTATTATACCAATGGTGTGACAAAGGTTTTGTTACATTTGAATTTGACGGTGTTAAAGTTTTAATCTCTGATTTTAAAACAACTACCGATCCTTTTGAACTTCTCAATGAAGAGACAGAAGAAGAAGAAATAATAGCTGGCAGCAAAAGTGAATATACAGGTATAAAAATTTCAAAGCAATTTCCTCAGAAACCTTCAGGGACTTTGTTTGTTAAATACTTGGAAGATAAAGTTGTTATTTCAGAAAACGAATCTACTGTTAATCAAGTTTTAGCACATTACGAAACAGGTAAAACTATTGCACTTTCTGAAAAAGCTAAAAAATCAATCTTTGAAAATTTACCTTCTGAGGTATGTGAACGTGTGATATCAGAAGAGAAAAAACACACTATAAGTCTTTCTAAAAATAAACGCATTACTGTAAATAAATCTCAACCCATTGTAAATTCTAACAACTCACAAAAAGAACAAGAAAATACATTTACATTTTCTATTAGCGACAACATTTTACATATAATCGATGCCAACAACATGCAAATTTGTTTTACTGAAAACTATTTCTTTGCATTACAAAATGGAAACAAACTTTGGTCCAAACCCTATGAAGGAGTTATCGTTGGCTCTCCATTGTGTCAAGATATATTAAATAATGGGGAGCTTCAACTTTTTTTTACAACTAGTAAAAAAATACATCTATTAGACTTAAAAGGTAATAACCTAAAAGGATACCCTATTTCACTTACTAAACAAGCTGTCTCTCAAGCCGTGTTTTTTGACGGAAAAAAAACTAAAAATATATTTTTTGTAAGTTCAACCAATGATCTAATAAAATATAACAAGGATGGGAGGTATCTAAAAGCAACAAAGTTATCAATCACTCCAAACCATACTACACCCTTTGTATTTAAAAATGGTAAACAAAACTTAGCTGTGATTTTAGGTAAAAATGGCGGACAATTGATTCAATTAGATAATTTATCCAAACAAAATTCTTTTCCAACATTAGACGAAAACACCGTTTTTTGTGTTACAGAAACTAAACCAGCTTTCTTTTATCCAGAAAAAGAAAAATTAATCCGCAATGATTTTACCGGTAAAAAAACTATTTGTGGAGCCTATAAAAACATTCAGTTATTACAGACAAACAAAGGTCAATCTCTTGATTTTATTACTTTTTTAAGTGATAGAAAGTTTTATATGTTAGATGTAAATGGCAATGTAATCCGACACATAACTTTACCCACCTCTTCTATTTCCTATTATCAATTATTATCTTTAGAAGACGGTAATTCGATTGTTGGTTTTTTAGACAACATAGAAAATACCATTCACCTATATTCTACCCAAGGACATAAGATTACAAATACTGAATTTGAAGGTCAAGATATATTTTGTCTTTCTGAAACAAATCAAGGAATTATGGTTACCACTAAAGGTAAAAATTTAATTATTCAATACAAATTGGAAAACAAATGATACAATTAACAAAAAATCAACGTTTTACACTCAGTATATCCGCAGGAATCCTCCTCGTTTTATCCTTTCCATTTACTGGAAGCATTCCTTTTTTAGCTTTTTTAGGCTTAGTTCCTTTATTACTTATAGAAGATTCTATATTTAGCAACAAGTATAAATCTTCCAAGCTATTCATACATAGCTACATCACTTTCTTCCTGTATAATATTGGTACAACTTGGTGGATTTGGAATGCTAGCACTGGAGGTGCAATATTAGCATTTTTTCTAAACTCATTGATTATGGCTACTGTTTTTCAATTATTTCATATCACCAAAAAACGGGTTGGTATCCGTGAAGGTTACATAGCCTTCATTCTTTTTTGGATTGGATTTGAATACATGCATTATGAATGGGAGCTTTCTTGGCCTTGGTTAAATTTAGGTAATATATTTGCCTCCACTCCAAAACTTATTCAGTGGTATTCTATTTCTGGCGTTCTAGGTGGATCTTTTTGGATTTTACTTGTAAATCTTGTTGTTTTCTTCTTGGTTAAACATCTTTATTTCCAAAAAAAATCCTTCCTTTCACAACGTATTCTATTGTTGTTTTTTTCTTTTATTCTAATTTTCCCCATAATATTTTCCTTAATACAATATTACAGTTACGATCAAATTGGTAAAAACACAGAAATTATCGTCACACAACCAAATGTTGATCCTTACAATGAAAAATTCAATGGAGGTATTGAAAATCAACTCGATCGTATTTGTGATTTAGCAGATTCCTTAATTACACCTAAAACAGATTTTGTTTTAGCTCCCGAAACTGCCCTTCCTTTCAATTTCTACGAAGACGAAGTAGAGCGTATTATTTATTATCATTACTTGGTAGAACGCAAAGCTAAGTGGAATAATTCATCTTTATTGATTGGAGCTTCTACAAGTAAATTTTTTAAGGATAAACATTCACGTGCTTCTAGAAAAATTGAGGGTGGCCCCGGTTATGAAGAGTATTATAATTCTTCTATGTTAATTGACCAACACGACAAACCGCGTTTTTTACACAAATCGAAACTTGTACTTGGTGTTGAAAAAGTTCCATTCTCCAATATTTTTCCAGCATTAGAACAACTTTCCATTGATAACGGTGGAGCTTCTGGCACATTAGGAATTGAAGATTACGCACAAGTGTTTAATACAAAAGGAATGAAAATTGCCCCTATTGTTTGTTACGAATCCATTTATGGAAGTTTTGTTGCCGAACAATGCCATAAAGGTGCTGAACTATTGTTTGTCATTACAAACGACGGATGGTGGGGAAACACTCCAGGTTATAAACAACATCGCGCTTTTTCTCAACTTCGAGCAATTGAAAATAGAAAATCTGTTGCTCGTTCTGCAAATACTGGGATTTCTTGTTTTATCAACCAGCGTGGCGACATCTTATCTGAGACATCTTGGTGGAAAGAGACAAGTTTACGCGGAACATTAAAACGTAACCAAGAAAAAACGTTTTATGCCAATAACGGTGATCTTATTGGTAGAACTTTAGGAGCTGGTGCACTGGTACTATTAGTCGTAACACTTGGTAAAATATTTAGAAGTTACATGTACAAATCTCGACAAGCATAGACTATTTTCGCCTCTCTACCAACAACTTTCTGTTAAGCTTTTACAACAATAACATCTTGTAAACGGGTTGTATATCTTGGTGAAAGCCGTTCTTGCTTCATTTTCCAAACACGTTTTTGATCCTGACTGGCCAACCGAATCTTTTGTTGTCCGTAGCACTGGTTTAGTGCATCCATCGTTTTCATTAATCCCATGTGTTTTGGATTACTATTCTCAAACAAGTTTAGCTGAACCTCGTTTTCCGGTTTAAAATCCATAATAACAACCCCTGCTTTTTTATAGTGATACCCTTGACGAAAAATACGCTTCAGTCCTTCTGTAGCAAATTTCACCAATTCAATACTTGAGTTTGTAGCAAAGGGAAGTTTAACGACTGTACTATTGGTATATTGTTCTAATTCCTGCCGATGGACATTTGTCCTCAAAAACACTAATAAAGCTGTACAACAAGAGTGTTGTCTGCGTAGTTTTTCCGCACACGCAACGGCAAATGTGGTTACTCGTTCTTGAATATCACTAAAATGAATAAGATTACGTTCAAACGATCGTGTCGTTGCGATATTTTTTCGAGGTTTTACTTTTTCCAAATCCAACGTTGGCTTCCCAGACAAATCATGCTTTAAACGCAACTCTACAATACTCATGGAACGTCTGATCCACGCATCGTTGAGCTGTGTAAAATCGAATGCTGTACGAACACCACATGAATTTAATCGTTTTGCATGCTGCCTACCAATCCCCCACACATCTTCAATCTGTAACCACTTCAATGCTTTCAATCGTTTTTCCTCGGAGTCTATTACATACGAACTACGTGTTCTATCAGGATATTTTTTAGCAATTCGATTGGCAACTTTCGCAAGTGCTTTGGTCGGAGCAATCCCTACACTAATTGGAATACCTGTCCATTTAGTTACCCGCTGCTGCATTTCCTTTCCATAGACATCTAAATCCACATAATCAAACCCTTTCAATTTCAAAAAAGCCTCATCGATACTGTAAATTTCCATATCAGGTGAATATTCCTGCAGTAAATTCATCACCCTACTACTCATATCGCCATACAAAGCAAAATTGGCAGAAAAAACATGGATGTTATGCTTCTGAAAGAACGATTCATATTCAAACGCTATCGCTCCCATGGGAACCCCTAAAGCTTTTGCTTCATTACTACGCGCAATAACTGCTCCATCATTATTCGACAAGACAACTATTGGCTGACCTATTAATTCAGGACGAAACACTCGTTCACACGAAGCATAAAAATTATTACAATCAATTAAAGCAAACATTAAAACGCTTTGATTACATGCGTAACAATCCCCCAGATTAAAAAATCATTTTGACTCGTCACGCGTATTGGTTGATACGCTTCATTTGCTGGAATCAACCAACACACATCTTGTTCGAACTTAATTTTTTTGATGGTAAATTCTCCATCGATATAACACACTGCAATTTGATCATTTTTAGGTGTGATACTTTTGTCGATGACTAATAAATCTCCATCTGTAATCCCTACATCCTTCATCGATTGCCCTTTCACGCGACCATAAAAGGTAGAGGAAGGTCTCTTAATCAAATATTTATTCATATCAATGGATAAATCAATAAAATCCAACGCAGGAGAAGGAAACCCTGCTGAAATAGCTGTTGAAACAACCGGAATCTCTAAAGCAGTATCCACAGACACAGGAAAAATATCCAAGGTTCTTGTTGTAATTTTTGACAATAATTTCATTTTGATTAAATTTTAAGCAAATATAAGATAAATAAATAATCAAACACAAAATTAAAATTTGGGAAATTACAAACCTATCTAAATACTTGTTTAAGAACGAAAAAAAATAAAGCTCAAAAAATAATATTTCTATATTTGTAGTAAGTAAAAAATACAGAATTTAATCTTAAATAAATATGGCAAATTCAACAATTGCAGCAAATAATCCAGCATTAACATCTTGGGTAAATGTACCTGCGGGATCAGACTTCCCTATTCAAAATTTACCTTTTGGAGTTTTTAAAACCTCCTCCTTGAGCGCACGTATTGGTGTACGTATCGGCGACCACGTATTGGATTTAAAAACATTGTATGTACTTGGTTATTTGGATAATTTAGCATTCGATGCGTCTGACTTTGACACAGATGCATTAAACCACTTGATGGAAAAAGGAAAGCAAGCAACTAGAGAATTGAGAAATCGCATCTCTAACTTGTTGGATGCAAGCAATGATGAATTACAAAAAAACACACATCACGCAGAACAAGTACTAATTCCAAACAGAAGTGTGATTATGCTTATGCCTGTAAAAATTGGAGATTATACTGACTTCTACTCTAGCCGTGAACATGCTACAAACGTTGGCACAATGTTTCGCGACCCAAACAACGCATTATTGCCAAACTGGTTATGGATCCCTGTTGGTTACCATGGAAGAGCAAGTTCTGTAATTCTTTCAGGACAAAATATCCACAGACCAAAAGGACAAATCAAACCAGACCCAGAAAAAGACCCTATTTATGCTCCGTGCCGTAATTTGGATTTCGAATTAGAAACTGCATTCATCACCTATGATGGAAAACCACTAGGAGATTCAATTACGCCAAACGAAGCAGAAGACTTTATCTTCGGAATGGTATTATTTAACGACTGGTCTGCGCGTGACATCCAAACATGGGAATATGTTCCACTAGGACCTTTCTTATCTAAAAACTTTGCTTCTAGCATATCCGCTTGGGTGGTAACGTTAGACGCACTACAAGCGTACAAAGTTACCGGACCAGAACAACATCCTGAAGTACTTTCTTATTTAGAATTTGAAGGAGACAAAAGTTACGACATCAACTTAGAAGTATTGATTCAACCTGAAAACGGAACAGAAAACCTAATTTGTGAATCAAACTTCAAGTACATGTATTGGAATATGGCACAACAATTAGCACACCACACAGTAAATGGTTGTAATGTGCGTTGTGGTGATTTAATGGGTTCAGGAACAATCTCAGGTCCTACACCAAACTCATACGGATCCATGTTAGAGTTAGCGTGGAAGGGAACAAAACCTTTACAATTAAACGACGGAACAGAGCGTAAATTCATTCAAGATAATGACACAGTAATTATGAGAGGTTACTGCGAAAGCAATGGTGTTCGCATCGGATTTGGTGAAGTTACAGCAAAAATTTTACCAACGAAATAATTCAATATATTAACTTCAATTTTATGAGGCTAGCACGAACAATGCTAGCCTTTTTTTTGTTGAATGAAATTTAACTTTAACATGGTGAAAAGAAAAAATAATTAACTATATTTGGTTATACATAGAAAATTCAAACAAAATGACAAACGTAACAAAATACGATTCAATAAGCTTAAAAGAAGACACCTTACAACTAAAATTATTTGTTATTTCAGGCAAGGAAGAGGATACCTATGTAATGTTTTCTCCTTCCGTTATGGTAAGTGGTTATGGCAACACAGAAACGGAGGCAGAACAATCATTTGATCATAACCTCCATCTTTTCTGTACCGATTTTTTACAATTACCCCAAGAAGAAAAAGAAATTCATTTAAAAAAACTAGGCTTTTCAAATGAAATAGTCTCAAAAGAAAATTTTTCAAAATTATACGTAGATGAAAAAGGAATTTTGCAAGGCTTAGATAAAAACTCGATAAAAACAAGTGTGCTAAAAAAAAGCGAAAGAGTTGGTTAAATGGGAAATAACAGACCTATCAAAACAAAAGATTGGATCGCATTTCTTGAAGCTCACGATTGCAAATACATAAGAACAACAGCATCACATGATCATTACAAATGCCCAAATTGTTTTCGTACAATCACACATCGTGAAAAAGATAAAGAAATACCATCAATACATTTAAAAACAAATCTTTTTACAATGGGAAAAACCCTCAAGGATTTATATGAATGGTTAGAAAAAAAATAATTTATACTAAATAGACCATAAAATATGTCAACACTACCAGAAGGAATTGATTTAGAGAAAGAAAGAAAAGAAATTTTACAAGCATTTAAAGGCTTATTAAAAACGGCTAAAAATCTTTCAAAAGAAGATTTAAAAATGGTTCGTAAAGCCTTTGATGTTGCTGTAGAAGCTCACAAAGACATGCGCCGTAAGTCCGGTGAACCATATATATATCACCCGATTGCAGTTGCGCGTATTGTTTCAGAAGAAATGGGACTAGGTGCTACAAGCATTGCTTGTGCATTATTGCATGATACCGTAGAAGACACCTACATTACCCTGGAAGATATTGAAGAATTATTCGGCGATAAATGCAGACGAATTATTGATGGATTAACAAAAATTCCGGAAATTTTTGATGAAAACTCATCGATACAAGCGGAAAATTTCCGTAAAATGATTTTAACAATTTCAGATGATATTCGTGTTGTATTAATCAAATTAGCAGATCGTTTACACAACATGCGAACACTAGGAAGTATGCGTGCTGACAAACGTTTAAAAATTGCTTCTGAAACAAAATTCTTGTATGCTCCATTGGCTCACCGTTTGGGACTACACTCTATTAAAAGCGAACTGGAAGATTTAGGATTCTTACATACAGACCCAGAAAATTACCATTTTGTAGAAAGTAAACTTAAATCAACAAAAGAATCCCGCGATCGTTTTATCAAATCATTTGTGAAACCAATCAAAGAAACATTGGATCATGAAGGATATGTATACGATGTAAAAGCTAGAACAAAATCTATTTCTTCGATTTGGAGAAAAATGCAAACCAAAACCCTTCCTTTTGAAGAGGTGTATGATTTATTTGCTATTCGCGTCATTGTAGATACACCTGTAGAACTTGAAAAGCCAGATTGTTGGAGAATTTACTCCATGGTAACAGACTTTTACCAACCAAGCCCTGAACGATTACGCGATTGGATTTCCACACCACGTGCAAACGGGTATGAATCACTACATACCACGGTAATGTCAGACCAAGGAAAATGGGTAGAAGTGCAAATCCGCTCTAAACGCATGGACGAAATTGCGGAGAAAGGTCTTGCTGCACATTATAAGTACAAAGAAAACGATTCGGAAGACTCTAAATTTGACCGATGGATAGCGGAGATTCGTGATTTAATGGAAAATCACAATTTAAGCGCCATGGATTTTGTTAATGAATTCAAAATGAACTTGTTTTCAGATGAAATCTATGTATTTACACCAAAAGGACAATTACGTGTACTACCAACAGGTGCAACGATACTAGATTTTGCATACGACATCCATACAAGTATCGGAAATAAGTGCATTGGCGCCAAAGTAAATACGCAATTAGTTCCTTTAAGCTATAAATTACACAATGGTGATCAAATAGAAATTATCACTTCTGAAAAGCAAAAACCAACAGAAGAATGGTTGAACTTTGTATATTCCGCTAGAGCAAAACAAAAGATTCGTGGAACATTAAACGAGCAGAGAAAAATTATTGTTCAGGACGGAAAAGAAATTCTAGAGAGAAAACTGAAACAATTTAACCTAAACAACAACAAAGAAAATATTACTGCAATAGAGCGTTATTTTGGCATTCAAAATCAAACGGATTTGTTTATTCGAATCGCAAAAGCTAAAATTGATTTAAATAAATTACGCGAACTAGAAGACAACAAAGGAAACTTAGTACTTGATAAATCACTTATACAAAACGAAACAAGAAGACAAAAAGAGTTAGAAGAAGGTAAAAATATCGAATTCGACATTGAATACGATGGGTTTAATTATAAATTAGCTAAATGTTGTAACCCAATACCGGGAGATGCTATTTTTGGTTACTTAGGTGGACACGAAGAAATAAAAGTCCACAGAAATAACTGTCCGAATGCCGAACATCTTCATTCCAAAATGGCCTTTAGATGTGTAAAAGCTAATTGGATTAATACAGAATTAATAGAACATTTAGCGTCCCTACGTCTAATAGGTATCGATAATGTAGGAATCGTAAACAGAATCACCGAAATTATATCTAATCAACTCAATGTTGACATGAAATCTATCTCGTTTGAAGCAAACGACGGTATCTTTGAAGGATTGATAAAAGTAATGGTATATGATACCGAACATCTCGATGCGCTAACCAAACAATTCGAACAAATTGAAGGTGTAGAACGAATCGAACGTTGGGATTTTGAAGACCAAGAAATTATTCAAGCGAAATAAAGAAATAGAGGCTGTCTTTTTGGACAGCCTTTTTAGTTAAAAACTCGTTAATAAATCTTTAATTATTCATATTAGATTCCATATAATAATACTTATTTTCGCTTTTTAATAGATGGAATGCAATCAGAAGATTTACAAAACACTGTAAAAAATATTTTTTCGGCGTATTTAGAACAACATAGTCATAGAAAAACACCTGAACGTTTTGCTATACTTGCTGAAATATATGCTTATCCAGGTCATTTTGATGTAGAAACATTATACAACAAAATGAAACTGCAAAATTACCGCGTATCACGCGCAACACTATATAACACCATCGAACTTTTGCTTGCGTGTAACCTTGTACGCAAACATCAATTTGGCAAAAACATAGCTCAATTCGAAAAATCACATGGGTCTAAGCAACATGACCACGTCATGCTTACGGACACAGGAGAAGTTATTGAGTTTTGTGATCCACGCATACAACAAATCAAAGCAACTATCGAGGAAGTATTCAACGTTGAAATCCAACATCATTCATTGTATTTTTACGGCATAAAAAAATCTAATTAATAATTCATCGTGAGTATCAAATACACATTGCGCAATGAAGCAAAAGCAGTTATTATCGCTATCGAAGGACGAATAGTTACTGATAATGACACTGCCGATTTATTAAAAGAAATACAAGAAAATATAGATGCAAATTACGTATCGTTCTATTTTGATTTGACAGGATTAGAATATATAACTAGTTCAGGATTGAACTTTTTCGTTAGAATACTCACTAGAACGAGAAATGTAGGTGCAGAAGTTGTCCTATGTGGCATTCAAGGAAACGTGGAAAAACTATTTGCGATTTCTAAATTAAATGAAATATTCACATTTAGCGCTTCTTTAACAGAAGCTATAAACAAAATAAATGCAAAATAGCATGAAAGTAGATGTACTATTAGGTCTTCAATGGGGAGACGAAGGGAAAGGTAAAATCGTTGATGTTCTTACCCCAAATTATTCCATCATCGCTCGGTTTCAAGGTGGACCAAACGCAGGTCATACACTCGAGTTTGAAGGAATCAAACATGTATTACATACTATCCCATCGGGTATATTCCGAAAAGATGTAACCAATGTTATTGGAAATGGTGTAGTAATAGATCCAGTAATTTTTCAAAAAGAAATTGAAAAATTAGCTCCTTTCAATATGGACATTAAAAAGAATTTATTAATCTCTAAAAAAGCGCATTTAATTTTACCAACACACCGTTTATTAGATCAAGCATCTGAAGCAGCAAAAGGTATCAACAAAATTGGATCTACCCTAAAAGGAATTGGCCCAACATACATGGACAAAACAGGTAGAAATGGATTACGCGTTGGCGATATTCTTTCTCCTAAGTTCAAAGAAAAATACGATGCTTTAGTTGAAAAACACGTAGGGATTTTAAAACATTACGAAGGATTTGAATACAACTTAAGTGAATTAGAAGGTCCATTTTTTGAAGGTATTGATTTACTTCGTTCATTTACATGTATTGATAGTGAACAATATTTGAATCAAGAAATAAAAACCGGAAAAAAAATATTAGCTGAAGGAGCACAAGGCACGATGTTAGACATCGATTTTGGTACATACCCATTTGTAACATCATCAAACACAGTCACAGCAGGGACTTGTACTGGTTTAGGTGTTGCACCAACAACAATAGGTTCAGTAATAGGTATTTTTAAGGCATATTGTACCCGTGTTGGTAGTGGTCCCTTCCCTACAGAATTACTAGATGAAGATGGCGAAAAAATACGTAAAGAAGGAAATGAATTTGGTTCAACAACCGGTAGACCGAGACGTTGTGGGTGGATCGATCTTCCTGCTTTAAAATATGCCATTATGATCAACGGGGTAACTGAACTTTCCATGATGAAAGCAGATGTTCTGAGTGTATTCGAAACAATCAAAGTGTGTACCCATTACCAAATAAATGGAGAAATCGTTGATTACCTTCCGTTTGATATCGATGGTATTGAAATCACTCCTATTTATAAAGAAATAAAAGGCTGGAATTGCGATTTAACTGGTTTACATAACTATGAATCTAGTCCTCAAGCATTGAAAGACTATGTTACATACCTAGAAAAGGAATTAGAAGTTCCAATTACAGTTGTTTCAGTTGGTCCAGACAGAAAACAAACATTACAAAACAAAAAGTAAACGTGAAATTTTCACTCCATACTCTTTTAAAAGCGCTTTTAATAAGTGCTTTTTTTGTGTTATCCCAATCGATTATTGGACAAACAAATTTAATGGAGTTGGCTCCTGGAGCGGAAAAATTAATCTACAATAAAGAAACCGGTGAGCATCGATTGATAGGAAATATACATATTTCATTTCAGTCTAACGTAATTTACTGTGATTCTGCATCCTATTTTGACAAACAATCCATTTTAAAAATGTATGGCAATGTACATTTAAACAAAAAAGATACACTGAATTTATATTGTGATTCTCTCCATTATGAAAGTAAAACACGTAAAGCAAAATTATGGGGAAATGTCAGAATTAGAGATAGGGACTACAAGATAACTACTGATTCGCTTGATTTCGACGCTAAAAACGACATCGCTATTTATCGCAATGGTGGTAAAATCGAAAGTACTTTAAAAAAAGAAATTATACATAGTAAGCTTGGCTATTTTTATCCAAAATCAAAAAACATCACATTAAGTGGTAATGTACTTTTCAAAAACACCAACACTACAATGTACTCTGACAGTATACGGTATCATTATGCATCTAAAAAAGCATACTTTTTTGGCCCAACTAAAATTGTAAGGTCTGACCAAACTAAAATTGTTAGTGAAAAAGGTTGGTACAAATTAGACTCAGAGGAAGGGGTTTTACAATCGCACGCATCGATAACGAAAGAAAATCAATACATATCGGGTGACAGTATATATTTCAATGAATTAAAAGGAATTTCCATAGGAAAAGGAAATATCTTTTATTCAGACAATAAAAAAGGAGTAGGATTTAGAGGAGATACCTTTTATTCATCCAAAAAAATGAATAAAAGTTATCTTACAGGGAAAGCCGTTATTGAGTACAAATTAAAAAGTGACACCTTATTTATTCATGCTGATACGTTGTTTACGTTTACAGATAGTTTAAACAATATTTCCCATGTCAAAGGATATTATCATACAAGATTTTACAGTAACAAAACACAAGGTATTTGTGACAGTTTAATCTATCAACATTCCAAAAAAACATTAGAACTTTTTAAGAAGCCGATAGTTTGGAGTAAAAAAGCGGAATTAAAAGGTGAGAAAATAGATATATTTCTCAATGACAGCATTATAGAAAAAGTTGAAATTCAACAAAACGCAACAATAATTACAGAAGTAGAAAAAAATCATTTATATAATCAAGTTGGAGGTAAAAACATGCTTGCTTTCTTTAACAGTTCCAATGAATTAAAGAAAATAGAAGTAAATGGAAATGCTCAAACCATCTACTTCCCAGAGGAAAACATTAAAAAAGATAGTATCTTAGAAATACAACGAAAAGGTATGGCACGTTTGTATTCTAGCGATATAGACATTTATGTTGAAAATAATGAATTTACAAAAGTTGTATATGTGGACCAAGCAGATGGAATGTTCTACCCTATGGAAAAAATAAATAAAGACGAGCAATTCATAGTTGGCTATCATTGGAACCCAACCTTACGGCCTTTAAATAAAAATGATTTATTTCCTAAAATAACAGAAAAAGAAAAGCTTCCCAAAAAAACTATTTCAAAAAATAAAAAAGGTAAATACAAGAAATAATTGATGTAGAGAGGTCGAAAACTACCAGTTATACATTACTCTCAACAAAATCTATTAAAGAATGAATAACTTTAATATGAATTTCTTGAGCTCTATCTGCAAACTCTGAATATGGTGCACGAATTTCTACATCACATAATTGCGCCATTTCACCACCAGTTTTGCCAGTTAATCCAATCACTTTCATCCCTTTATTTTTTGCAACATGAATTGCATTCAAAACATTTTTGGAATTTCCTGAAGTAGATATCCCTAATAAAACATCACCTTCATTTCCAAATGCTTCTAGATAACGAGAAAAAACATATTCATATCCATAGTCGTTCGAAACACAAGACATATGACTAACATCGGAAATTGCTAATGCTGGTATTGCTTTCCTATCTCCCCTATATCGTCCTGTCAACTCTTCTGCAAAATGCATTGCATCACACATAGAGCCTCCATTTCCACATGAAACTACTTTCCCCCCTAGTTTGATCGAATTACTCAATATTTCCCCTGCTTTTTGTATTTTACTGAAATTTTCATCGTTTGAAAATTCCTTTAAAATTTCAGCTGATTCCAAAAAATGAGATGCTATTGAAGTAGGTTTCATAGGTTTAATTTTACCAAAAATAATTATTTCATTTCTAATATTCGCGTTAACACCAAACTTAGTATATTTGGCTTTTAATATGTACAGTTAAAATTATGATAAAAAGTAATAAACACCTTCTCTCATTAGTATTTTTAAGTTTAAATTTCTTCTTCTTTTCGCAAACAAACGATTGTTTGAAAAAAATGGAATACATGTTCAATAAACGCGGAAGCAACCCTATAGAGAATGGTATACATTATCATGTGATAGTATCCTATACCAAACCTGCAGGAAATGTGTGCTACAACGGAAAAGTTATTGTTGAAAATAGTACTATCTCTAAAATTTACACTGAATTAGAAGATGGAACATTTGAAGAACTTACCAAAAAATTCACAAATATTAAGAATGAAGCTCCTAGATTTGAAAATGGGATTTCTGAACTAATCGTCACTGAAAACGGACTGAAAATTCATGTTATCTTTGTTGATAAATTAAAGCCGAAAGCAAAAGCGTACAAGGAAGCAGAGCTTCCAGAAGATATTTAAATTTTATTTGCTTGTATTTTGCTTAATCGAATGTTGTAATCATCCAATATATTCGAGTAAATCCCTTGCATTTTCTCTTTGTCCTCTGCATAATAAGCAAATGATTCCTCAAATTGTTTTTTGGTAATTCGATGTTTTTTGAATATTTCAGAACAAGATATTTTCATTACTTTTTGTGTATGCAATAAAGTTGGAGCATCTATATTTGATTTAGCTTCTAACAATAGTACATCACGTAAAATAGTTACAAATTTAGTTTCATTTAATAATTCCACAGGAACTTCTTTTTCAGAAAATGCGTTGTTAGATTGACAATTTACTGCAACAAAAAAAATACTACTCAACACTAATACTTTTAAAATAAGCATGTATTAACGATTAAATATTAGACGCATTCCTTTTTCTTCTGAACAAATAGTCTTACCATCCCAAACCAAATTACCATTTACGAAAGTACTTGAAATTTTATTTGAAAATGTAAATCCTTGAAAAGGAGACCAACCACACGCATATAGTATGTTCGTTGTATCAACTGTTACCGATTGATTAGGGTCTACTACAACAAGATCAGCATAATATCCTTCTCGAATAAATCCTCGATCCGCCAATTGAAAACAAATTGCTGGCGCATGAGCCATTTTCTCTACTACTTGTTCCAACGTTAATACACCCTCAAGAACTTTCTCTAACATAGCTAACAAAGCATGCTGCACTAAAGGACCACCTGATGGAGCTTGTAAATAAGGTTTTGATTTTTCGTCTAAAGTATGAGGCGCATGATCGGTAGCAATAATATCAATATGATTATCTAATAGACCTTGCCATATACCAAGACGATCCTGTTCTGTTTTTACGGCAGGGTTCCATTTGATGAAATTTCCTTTTTCCTCATAATTTTTGTCACTAAACCACAAATGATGCACACATGCCTCAGCAGTAATTCTTTTTTCTGCCAAAGGTGTATTGTTATCAAACAAACTAGTTTCCTTAGCGGTTGAAATATGAAGAATATGTAATCGAGTGTTGTATTTTTTAGCTAAAGCAACCGCCATAGAAGACGATAAATAACATGCTTCTTCCGAACGAATTAATGGGTGCGCTGAAATCGGTATATTTTCTCCATATTTAGCTTTATATAATTCCGTATTTTGTCTTACTGTTGCCTCATCTTCACAATGCGTAGCTATTAATAATGGAACTTTCGAAAATAAATTTGTTAACGTTGTCTCATTATCAACCAACATATTTCCTGTCGAGGACCCCATAAAAATCTTAACACCACATACATTTTTCTCGTTGGTCTTTAACACCTCCTCCAAGTTATCATTCGATGCCCCCATAAAGAAGGAATAATTTGCTGGTGAATTATGTTGAGCAATAGTGTATTTATCCTCTAACAATTCTTGAGTAAGAGCATTTGGTACTGTATTTGGCATCTCCATAAAAGATGTAATACCACCAGCAACAGCAGCACGAGATTCTGAAAAAATTGTTCCTTTATGGGTCAATCCCGGCTCTCTAAAATGCACTTGATCATCGATACATCCTGGCAATACAAATTTACCATTCAAATCATACACTTCCATTCCTGGAGTTTGTGAAATATCTTCCGAAATTTTCTCTATACGATGATTATGAATTAAAATATCTCCAACGAATGACTTACCTTCATTAACAATAGTTGCACCTTTTAATAATTTTTTCATACTACATTTTTTTGAGAAACTATAATTTCATACCTCGCATTTTCCAAACTCCATATAGCGCTTCTTTGAAAATACTAGCGTTCATTTTGGATGTACCAAATTCACGATCAATAAATGTAATCGGTACTTCGATTAATTTAAAACCATGACGTATAGCTGCATATTTCATACAAATTTGAAAGGCATATCCTTTGAATGGAATACGTTGAAAATTAACCTTCTCTAGCACATCCCGATGATAACATTTAAATCCGGCAGTCGTATCTTTGATAGAAATAAATAATACCATTCGGACATAAACAGAAGCAAAATAAGACATTAAAATCCTCCCTAAAGGCCAATTAATCGTTTTTCCTCCTTTTGTATACCTAGATCCAATACTTAATTGAAACTTACCAGATTCTAGCGGTGAAAGCAAACGAACTAAATCATCTGGATTATGAGAAAAATCACAATCCATTTCAAAAATATAAGTATACCCGTGAGATAAGCTCCATTGAAAACCATGAATATACGCAGTGCCTAACCCTAATTTTCCGGAACGTTCTTCCATAAAAAGACGACCAGGAAATTCTATTTGTAATTCTTTCACTTTGTTTGCAGTTCCATCTGGAGAAGCATCCTCTATGATTAATACATGAAAACCTTTTTCATACCCCATCACAGTACGAATCATTTTTTCAATGTTTTCAATTTCGTTATAGGTAGGAATTATAATAATACTTTTAGACATCTATAATTTTGTTTCGATTTATAAAAATAGAAATATTATAAAGTTAGATGATATATTCGTCGAAAAATATTTGATTCATGTATTAATTCACTTGTCGTTGTTTTATGTAAAACAAGGAATCAAAATTTTGACTTCCCAAATCTTTGGACCATTTTATAATTTGACTCCAATTTTCTGTTGGATAAATCCAGTAACCCTCTTTATTTTTAATTTTCAAATCAAACCCTGGAACACAATTTGTCCACCTGTATTGAAAACCATCTTCTATGACTCTGTATTCTAATACAGGAACTTGGACTGTTCGTAAATATTGATCAAACACTTTTCCCAAATTTAACCCAGTTATATCTATCAAGTACTTTTCAAGTTGTTCAGAAGTAATCGTTTGATGATGAAATCTTGCATTCATTCCTCTCAATAAACTTCTAAACAACTCATCATTATTCACAAGTTGTCTAATTATATGTATTAAATTCGAACCTTTAAAATACATATCACCACTACCCTCTTTATTCACTCCATAGACTCCAATAATCGGGATGTCATTTTTTATTCGGTTTCGGATTCCAACTACATAATCATTAGCTTTTTCCATGCCAAATAAACATTCTGTATACAATACTTCAGAATAACTTGTAAATGCTTCATGAATCCACATATCTGCTATATCTTTAGAAGTAATGTTATTACCGAACCATTCGTGCCCACTTTCGTGTACAATAATAAAATCCCACTTATCACCAGTTCCTGAATGAGAAATATCAACCCCATCGTATCCATTTTTATATTTATTACCATAAGCAATCGCACTTTGATGTTCCATTCCTAGATGAGGAGATTCTACTAATTTATACCCATCTTCATAAAATGGATATGGCCCAAACCATTTCTCAAAACAAGTGAGCATCGATTTAACTTGTTGGAAATGCTTTTTTGATTTATCTAAATTTGCTGAAAGCACCCAATAATCCAATGGTAACCTTCCTTTCTCTCCTTCGTAAACATCTGACCAATGCACGTATTTTCCTATGTAAGGTACAAGATTATATGAGTTTATCGGATTTTTAACCTCCCAATAAAAGATTACTTTATTTTTACCTGTTTCTTTTTTACCAATGTATTTACCATTTGCAACAGCAACCAAATCAGATGGTACTTTAATCGAAATTTTAGCCCCTTGATCTGGTTCATCACTTTGATGATCTTTACATGGGTACCAGGAACTTGCTCCTAACCATTGACAAGCAACAGTCATCCAAGGATTACCATTTTCGTCTTTAGTCCATATCCATCCGCCATCCCACGGAGCGTCTAATGCTTTTCTTGGTTTACCAGAAAAGTACAGCTTAATTTTATAGGTTTTATCTGAAAAAAGCGCATTTTCAAACTGTATGTAATATACATTATCAACTCTTTCTATACGTGTTTTTTCTTCATCAAAACCTACAGAATCTAACTCCATAGGTTCCTGTAAATCAATTTGCATTTTTTTTCCTGCTCTTGTGGTAAAAAAAGTCACCGTATTTAAACCGACGATTTTCTGTTTCGAGTATAAAGGTTCAATCTCTAAATCATAGTGTGTTACATCCCACCAAGAACGTTCGGGTGTGATTGTACCCCTTAATGTATCTTTTTTAGTAAAATTAGTCTGTGAAAATAATGTGCAACTAATTAAAATTAACAGTAAACATATAGTCTTTTTAATCTCCATCTAACACATTCCTTTAATTAAATTACTTAATTCTCTGGTTGTTTCATAACGACTAAACCTATTTGAATTCAATTCAATTTCATTAATCCCATTTGGATTTTCATACGTAGAGACAATGAAATCGCTTATTTTCTTAATTTCACCCGATTGAAATGATTTTGAATTGCCTAATTGTTCTACAATTTTTACTGCATCCGCTTTTAAATCACCAATGCAAAGAATTGGATTTTCTGTTGCAAGGTATTCAAATAATTTACCAGTCAACATAATTTGAGCATTTTCCATAAAAGGTAGCAGTAATACAAGTATATCCGCATCTTTCATGTATTGAATAGCTCGTGAATGTGAAACAGCTGGAATAGTTTGAACATTACAATAAGTATGCTTTTTAAAATAAGAAAAAACCGATGATTCAATATTACCTATTAGTTCTATTTTGATGTCCACCCCATAGTTTTCAAGTAAATTAATTGCTGTAATAAACTCTTTATATGGATAATTTTCTGTTAAAGTTCCAACATACCGAATGGTAAATACTTCATTTTTTTGCTTCTTTAAATCCTTAAATTTGAAAGAATCAAAACCATTGTATATATAATGAAATTTAGGTTTGGCAGAAGGAATTTTAGCAGAGAGTAATTCAGCCATAGAAGGTCCTACTGTCAATACAATATCTGCTTCTGAAAGGACCCCTAATTCCAAACGTTTATCCAATGCATCCTTTTTATTTGTTCGTTTAAACAGTTTATTATAATAGACTTCTACCCATGGATCTCTAAAATCTGCCATCCACTTGATATTAAACTCTTTTTTTAATTTCTGACCAACTAAATGAGTCGAATGCGGAGGTCCTGTGGTAATTACACAATCAAAATCTTGATGAAGTAATAATTCTTTCGCTTTTGAAAACGCATATTTATTCCAACCTATTCTTGCATCAGGAATAAAAAAGTTTGCTCTAACATAAGAGGCTATTTTATCCAAAACTCCTTTTTTTTCTCCACCGACATTTCCTTGTGGAACAATTTTATTCGATTTTCCACTCTTTAAAAAAGAATAAAAACGCAAAGGTTCTAATGTTTTGGTTTTGTGTACAGAAACATTTTGGATTAAATCATTCAGTGTTAGATCTAAGCTTGGATAGGAAGCATATTTTTCATCTACAGTAATTACTGTAGGTTTAATTCCAAAATCGGAAAGATATTTAGCGAAATACATCCAACGCTGCACACCTGAACCCCCACTAGGAGGCCAATAATAGGAGATTATTAAAACATTTTGTTTTTCCATTAAAATAGTAGAAATAAACTAGTAAAATCCCAAACTAAAATGAAGTGAAAATATTAGTTTAAAGTAACAATCAAAGCTAAAAATTTTCAGCAACTACCTCTGTAACTTCCGGTAAATGTTGTTTTAGTAGATTTTCTATCCCTCCTTTTAAAGTAGCAGTAGATGAAGGACATCCAGCACATGAACCTTTTAACAAGACTGTTACTACTCCTTGATCAAACCCTCTAAATTCAATAGCTCCACCATCTGTTTCAACCGCAGGCTTAACATATTCATCCAACAAATTACGGATTGATTCATCGTATTCAGAAGGAGCGTATACTTTTTTAGGGGTAGCTTCAGATTCGTCCAAGGTTTGTTTTGGTGAAGGCATTTGAATTAAGATATCTTTTCCTTCAGCAATCCAAGATTTAATAAACTCTCTTATTTCCATTGTAATAAAATCCCAAGGTATATTATCACTTTTCGTAATAGTAACAAAATTACTTGCCATAAAAACGCCTCGTACAAAAGGAAACTTAAACAACTCTTCCGCTAGGGGTGAATATCCTTTAGCATCCGTTGCGGATGTAAAATCTACAGATTCCCCAGTCAACAACAAGTACTTATTAGCTACAAACTTCATTGTTGAAGGATTTGGAGTCATCTCCGAATATATATTAACTGGAACTTGCATAATGTATGTTTTATTTAAATACTAAACAAAAGTACAATATTTATAACGAATGAAAAGTATAGTGAATTTTATAAAATCATTTCAAAAAACAACTAACGCCTATTAAATCAATAGATTTTTTTTCTTTGTTTATAAATATTTATATTACAAACAAACAAAATAATGAGTGTTGTTCTATATTTTTATTACTTTCGTGACCAATAATTAATTTAAAAAAAAGAATAATATGTCTTATTTGTTTACATCAGAATCTGTTTCTGAAGGGCATCCAGATAAAATCGCGGATCAAATTTCAGACGCATTGATTGATAATTTCATGGCTTTTGATCCATCTTCCAAAGTTGCTTGCGAAACATTAGTAACAACTGGTCAAGTAGTTTTGGCAGGAGAAGTTAAAACGAAAACATATTTGGATGTACAAAAAATTGCTCGTGAGGTAATTACTAAAATTGGATATACCAAATCGGAATACATGTTCGAAGCTAATTCATGTGGTATTCTTTCAGCAATACATGACCAATCTGACGATATTAACCAAGGAGTTGACCGTTCTAATCCAGAAGAACAAGGAGCTGGAGACCAAGGGATGATGTTTGGTTATGCTACGAAAGAGACTGAAAACTATATGCCTCTAGCGTTAGATCTTGCGCACAAAATATTACAAGAGCTTTCATATATTCGTAACAACGAACCAAATCTAATTGGTTATTTACGACCTGATGCAAAGTCTCAAGTAACCATTGAGTATTCGGATGATAATGTACCTCAACGAATTGATTCCATAGTAGTATCTACGCAACATGATGATTTTGCTGACGAACCAGCAATGCTTGCAAAAATCAAAGAAGATATCGTAAACATTGTTATACCTCGTGTAAAAGCAAAATTAAAAGCTGAATTACAAGGTTTGTTCACAGATAAAATTACCTACCACATTAACCCAACTGGAAAATTTGTTATTGGTGGTCCTCATGGAGATACAGGTCTTACAGGACGTAAAATTATCGTAGACACTTACGGTGGTAAAGGTGCACATGGAGGTGGTGCGTTTTCAGGGAAAGATCCAAGTAAAGTTGACCGTTCTGCTGCATACGCAACAAGACACATTGCTAAAAATCTAGTTGCTGCTGGATTGTGCGATGAAGTATTAGTTCAAGTATCTTATGCTATCGGAGTAGCTGAACCATGTGGATTATACATCAATACCTACGGAACAAGTAAGATTGATAAAACAGATGGTGAAATAGCAAAAATTGCTACATCCATTTTTGACTTACGCCCATATTTTATTGAACAACGCTTAAAACTTCGTAATCCAATCTATAGTGAAACAGCTGCTTATGGTCACATGGGGAGAAAAAATGAGGTTGTTACAAAAGAATTTGTAGGGCCGACTGGAGAAATTATTAAAAAAGAAGTAGAACTTTTTACTTGGGAAAAATTAGATTTTGTTGATAAAGTAAAAACTGCTTTTGGATTGTAAAATCTACAAAAACATACAATATAAAAAAGGGACTTCGGTCCCTTTTTTTATTCGAATAAAGACAACATTAAACAAAAAACCATCTCTTGACACAGAAAGAATAAACAAAAGCAATCATAGAGTATTAATTAATGTAAGAATGTTAATTATTTCAGTATATTAATTTATGATTTCTTAACATTTATTTATATTTTTGAATTTTAACTACAAAATAATTAATTATGAAAGTATTAGTACTATTTATGACTGTTTTTACAACCATTTTGTCATATGGTCAAGCGGTCTTTGAAATTGAAACACCAGAGTCAATCAAAGGTTTTTACACCATTGGATTAGGAGATTCTACTATAAATTCATTTTGGGATAACGGAAGTATCGCAAAAAAAGCGGTATCTGCAAATCTTGCTTTAGTTGACAAAGGAGATGACTCTCTTGCTATTAATGCATTAAAAACTGATTTCACAGGAAAAATTGCTGTTTTATACAGAGGAAGTCAAGCTTTCCAAGCAAAAGCTTTATTTGCTCAAAATGCTGGTGCATTAGCTGTTGTAATTATAAATAATGATAAGGCTAATCCTAATAATGTTTTAGGTATGACTGCATCATCGAAAACAGGAGTTAAAATTCCTGTTATTAGTATTTCTCTAAATGATGGTATTAAAATATCCAATGTTTTAAGAAGCGGTGAAACCGTTAAAGGTTATATAGGAGGTAAAAAATACAATAAAAATGACATTAAATTAGATGTTAATTTTGCTTTAACTCCTGCGCGTTTAACTAATGTAACGGCATTAGTACAACAAGACGATGTTATAGATTCACTTGGTATAGTGGTTTTTAATAACGGATCAGAAACTCAAGATAGTATACTATGTGAGGTGTTAATTAAATTTGGTGCAGACACTTTACATCATGATTTTAGAGGGGTAATATACAAAGATTCTACTGGATTACACACTACGATTGCACCAGGGAAATCCATTGGATATATTACTTTTGAACCTTTCAAAAATAAGGAGAATTTAAAACCAGGAAAATATACATTAAGCTATAGTGCATTCTCGACAATAACGGGAAAAGAAGATCAATTTAAAACAGATAATACTATTACTATACCTTTCGTAATTAATGATTCTGTATACTCACCTGTTTCAATAGAAAATTGGAATCAATATGTATTTAAAGACACAGTAAGAGATAGTAATGGTAAACCAAAGCTACCATTGACATTCATTTATGATACAATTCATCATAAAAACGTACCTTTCTTTACAACTTTTTTCCAACCAGGTGTTGCGTTCACCAGCTTTGGTCAATGTTTAGTATTTAGAGATGCTAATGCTAGTAGAATTTCAGGTAAATCTATGACTTTTGTTCCATGGATGTACAATTCTTCTACTTCAAAAGAAGTTCCGTTGAAAGACGAGCCTTTTAAGATTAATGTTTTTGAATGGGCGGACAATTTCACAGGTTTTTCAGATACAGCGAATTATAAATTCACTAACTTAATTCCACTAGTTAGCGATCAAATATATGTCTCTAAAAACAATTCTTCTTGGGGCTATGAAACAGCTAAATTTGATGATTTAGTTTTATTTGAAAATGACAAACGTTACTTGGTTTGTGTACAGTCAAACAATCCAAATGTACGTTTTGGGTTTGACACTTTAACCACTTCTTTAGATGCTAGAACAGTATTCTACGATCAACCATTAAATATGACATTAAGAGATGGTAGTTACAAATCAGTTGGTTTTGGTTTAGATAAAATCCCTTCTATTACATTAAATGTAGAAGATAGAACTTATAACCCAGCATCTTTGGAAGAATTGGAGAATGCAAAAAACAGAGTAATTGTATATCCTAACCCTGCAAATACTTTTGTTAATGTTGCATACAAAGTATCTACTAATGCACAACCTGTAGAAATATCTGTTACAGATATTACAGGTAAAGAAGTTTACTTCTCTAAGGTTGTAAATTCAGCAGTTGGTACAAATGTATTTGGTTTCGAAACAGAAGCACTTACAAATGGTATTTACGTTGTTAAAGTATCTTCAAGCGAAGGTAATACAACACGTAAATTATCTATCCAAAAATAATTAAGATTATATTAGTTAAACTCCTCGGCTGTATTGTCGGGGAGTTTTTTTTTGATATAAACTTCACAAAGAGTATATTTGCCCTCTATAAAATAGAAAAATATAAACAATGAAAGCATATGTATTCCCAGGTCAAGGCGCTCAATTCTCTGGAATGGGTAAAGACCTATTTGATTCATCAGAAATTGCTAAAGAATTATTCTTAAAAGCAGATGAAATTCTTGGATTTGAAATCCATAAAATTATGTTCTACGGTACAGATGAAGAATTAAAACAAACCAAAATAACACAACCAGCCATCTTTTTACACTCCACAATTTTAGCTGCTTGCTTGGGAGAAACTTTCCAACCAGACATGGTTGCAGGACATTCATTGGGTGAGATTTCTGCACTTGTAGCTAATAAAACATTGCGTTTTGAAGACGGATTAAATTTAGTACACAAACGTGCATTAGCCATGCAAAAAGCATGTGAATCAACTCCATCCACGATGGCTGCAATTATTGGATTAGAAGATAATATTATAGAAGATATTTGTGCTGGTATTGATGGTGTTGTTGTTGCTGCAAACTACAACTGTCCAGGCAATTAGTAATTTCTGGTGAAACAACTGCTGTTGAGGAAGCATGTGCGAAACTCAAAGAGGCAGGCGCTAAAATGGCTGTATTATTACAAGTTGGAGGCGCTTTCCATTCTCCATTAATGGAATCCGCACGTGAAGAATTAGCGAAAGCAATTGAAGCAACGGAGTTCTCTACACCTATTTGTCCAGTCTACCAAAACGTTACTGCATCTGCAGTTTCTGATCCAAATGAGATAAAGAAGAATTTAATTGAACAATTAACTGCACCTGTTCGTTGGACACAAACCATGCAACAAATGATTGCCGATGGAGCAGCAGAAGTTGTAGAAGTTGGCCCAGGTAAAGTTTTACAAGGTTTATTCAAAAAAGTAGATCGCTCTTTCCAAACCTCTTCGGCGAATATAGAGATTTAAATATATATATATCAACAAACTAAAAGGTCCGAAATAGTATTTTCGGACCTTTTTATTTAGTCTAATATTTTTTTAAACCTATTTTTTTATCACAAACTTACTTGGCACATTGGTTTTAAATGAAACAACTTTCCCAGAGATTGGGTGTTTAAATCCAAGTTCCAATGCATGTAAGCCTAAACGACCTATTGGATTTGTTTTAGCACCATATTTTTTATCTCCAACTACAGGATGACCAATTTCTTCCATGTGCACACGAATCTGATTTTTACGACCAGTTTCTAGCACTACCTCGAGTAATGTTGTATTTTTCTTTGTACCAATTACCTTATAATGAGTAATGGATTCTTTTCCATACGTTGCATTCTTACTTGAATGGACCTTCAAAGCCTTACTCTCCCTTAAATAAGATGTAATTGTTCCAATTGGAGTTTTAACCAAACCTTCAACAAGAGCAAGATATTTACGATGTTTCGATTCATCATTCCAATTATTCTGTAATACATTTTTAATATCCATTGACTTTGCAAACACCAATAATCCTGATGTCTCTCGATCTAATCGATGTACAATAAAAATCTTAGCTTTTGGATCATTCTTTTTTACATAGGTACTCAAATACGCATACATTGTCTTGCGTTTCTCTTTATCCGTCCCCATCGTCAACAAACCTTCTGGTTTATTCACAACTATAATGGAAGCATCCTCAAATACAATATCTAATTTAATAGGAATCTCAACAGCTTTTTCTGCTTTTTTTCCAAAAGTTACAATATCACCAGATTTTAACACATAATTCACATGCGTTTGACCGATTCCATTCACTGAAATTAATTGATTTTTTAGAATCAATTTTAACGATGTACGTGCTTTATGCGGCATTGCTTCGCTTAAAAAAGCAAATAACGTATGATCTTTGGTTACTTTAAAATTTTGTGTTCTTGAATCAGCTCCTTTTGGAGTTATTTTTTTACTTATAGCCATCGTTTATCATTCTATCTTGAAAATGCATATTGGAGTATATTTGCTCCCATCTGCAAAGCTTGAATTCTTTTTTCTTGTGTATCATTATGTACCGATTGATTCTCCCAACCATCTCCTAAATCTGTTTCATAAGTATATAAACAGACTAATTTTCCATGGAAAATAATTCCAAAAGCTTGCGGCGCTTTATCATCGTGTTCATGTATCTTAGGTAAACCATTAAAATTATATTTTTGATGAAAAACAGGATGATTAGCTGGTAATTCAATTAATCCTTCATTTGGAAAAAGTTTGTTTAACTGTGTACGAATATAAGCATCCATACCATAATTATCATCTACATGTAAAAAACCACCTCCTTGTAAATAGGTTCTTAAATTATCCAATTCTGCTGCAGAAAACACTACATTACCATGTCCTGTCATATGTACAAAAGGATATTGAAATAGCTCTTTACTACCTATATCCACGTATGGAACCTCTGGATTTATTTTCATTTTCAAATTTGAATTACAAAAAGAGATCAAGTTGGGTAAAGAGGTTGGATTAGCATAATAATCTCCTCCACCATGGTATTTTAAAACTGCTAATTGATAGGTGTATTGTGCTCGAACCAAAGCAGAAGAAAATAACATTATGATTATCATTAATTTATGCATCACCTATCATTTTAGCTTGTATGCACGCATATATACCTGCGGTTTCAGTTCGTAAACGCGTATTTCCCAACTGAATAAAATCAAATCCGTTCTCCTTCGCTAACCCTATTTCTTTGGAAGAAAAATCTCCTTCGGGCCCAATGAGAATAGGATAATTACTTACTTGACAAACTGTTTGCAAAGACTTTTTCACTCCCTCATCGCAATGCGCCAAAGCACCCCTCGTATATTGTTTCATAAATTCAGAAAACGTAATAACAGCATTTAATTTGGGAATAAACGTTCGTTTCGATTGTTTCATTGCTGAAATCAAAATTTTCTCCAAACGTTCCGTTTTCACTATTTTTCGTTCTGAATGGTCACAAATAATCAAGGTTAACTCCGTCATTCCTATTTCCGTTGCTTTCTCTGCAAACCATTCTATGCGGTCCATGTTTTTAGTTGGGGCAATCGCAATATGTACTTCGTGCGCAGGTTGTGTTTCTTGTGTTACAGTGATAATCTGTAACAAGCATTTTTTAGGATTATCTTCCTCAATACGCGCATGGTATACACCTCCTACCCCATCCAACAGACTTACCTCATCGTTCATTTTTAAACGCAATACACGACACGCATGTTTGGATTCATCTTCCGATAAATAAATCGATTTTGTAGTTGGAGTTAGCTGTGGAACGTAGAATAAATGCATCTTAATGTATTAATTTAAACATCATTTCCTCCATTAACTGCGCTTCTGTAAAATTCGAATTATTAATTCCTTTCGACTTTAAGTCGTATTCGTACAACACTGAAATATTCGCAGCAACTTTTTTAGGATTATACATACGAGCATTTTTCAGTAATTCACCTGCCACAAAAGGATGTACTTTCACAGATTGCGCAATTCCATTCTGTGATTTGTCGGTAGCGAAATGCACCCGCATCAGTTGACTAAAAAAAGTATAACAAGAAGAAATAACTACAACCAAAGGTCCTGATTTGGGATTGTTTTTAAAATAATGGATGATTTGCATGGCCTTATAAAAATCTTTATCGCCAAGAGCTTTGGTCATCTCAAACACATTGTAATCTTTAGAAATCCCTATATTCTCTTCAATGTGAACTTCATTAATGGTCGTTCCTTTCTCTAACAGAATGGCCAACTTATCTAATTCATTGGTAATTCGCGCAAGGTCATTCCCCAAAAAATCTGCCAACAACATGCTCGCTTTGGAAGTAATCTTATAATCGGTAGTAGCTAAATATTTCGTAATCCAATCAACCAACTGATAGTCACGAATTTTATCCGAAACGAACACCTCCCCTACTTTTGGAATACTTTTTACAAACTTTTTACGGGCATCCACCTTTTTGTACTTGTGAGCTAACACTAATACAGTCGTAGGATTTGGGTTTTCTATGTAACTCTCTAACTTATCAATATCTTTCAAGTCTTGTGCTTCACGAACAATCACTAAGCGGCGTTCAGCCATCATTGGGTAACCCCTAGCTTCTGAAATTATTGCTAAAACATCTGCATCTTTTCCATAAACTACCACCTCATTAAAATCGCGTTCATGATCATCTAAAACATGTAATTGAACCTCTTTAGTTAAAACATCGATGTAATAAGGCTCTTCGCCGTGTAACAAATAAACAGGCTTAAAATCTTTATTCTTGATGGTTTGTAAAAGTGACTTAAAATCCATATTTCAAAGATAAGAAAAGAATGTGGAAATAGGAATTGTGGATTATAAGTAAGACATTATGAACGATAAGATATTTAAAAAAACACTAATTTTAAACTATGAACTTCCCTGCATTAAACCTTCCTCGTGCTCCGTTAAGACTCTTTCGTAAAAACGAGGTAATTTCGGTATTTTGTGTGATTCGCAAAAAGAATTTAGTTCTCACCCCAGAAGAATGGGTTCGTCAACATATCATTCATTATCTTATCCATCACCTAGCAACTCCTGTAGGACTCATTTCCTCGGAAGCTGGGATCAAGGTGAATTCATTAGATCGACGATGTGACATCTTGGTATTTGGTAAGGATAAACAGATAAAAATATTGGTAGAATGTAAGGCTCCAGAAATTTCCATTAATGAGAAAGTTCTTCATCAAATTGCGCAATACAATTCCAAAATACAAGCAGATTATTTATGGTTAAGCAATGGAATAAACCATAAATTTTATTTTGTTGACAGAATCCAACAAAAGATTATTGAACTAGAAGAATTACCTAAATATAGTGAGCTGTGATTCACCATTAAGATTAAGGCCATTCTTTCGCATAGATCTATTCAGTATATAACAACAAAAAAGCCACCTTGCGGTGGCTTTGAATTATTCAGCTTTTTTTTCCTTTTGAACAACAAGAAGATTTTTTATCTTTCTTATCACATTTTTTTGCGTCTTTATCGCATTTTTTAGAATCTTTATCACACTTCTTTTCGTTAGAAGCACAGCATTTCTTTTTGGAATCTTTTTCGCTTCTCTTATCGTCTTCTTGTGTTGTTTCTTTTTGATCAACAGAATTGAAACCAAAGACAGGTAAAGTCACACCACCCATAATTGCTACTAAAGATAAACTTAAAATTATTTTTTTCATACGAATTGTTTTAGGTTATAATAAAGATAATTAATCTTTTGATAATTCTCCAATTTTTGTCAGACGCCCTTTTACAACATCACCAATTTTAACATTTATTGTAGTTCCTATTGGTAAAAATAAATCGATTCGTGAACCAAATTTGATAAATCCATATTCTGACCCCGTAGTTACTTGTTGTCCCTCCTCTACATAATAACAAATACGTCTAGCAACAGCACCGGCAATTTGGCGGAAAAGCACTTCTTTTCCAGAAATATGTTGTGTAACTACAGTAGATCGTTCATTATCCGTGGAACTTTTAGGGTGCCAAGCAACTAAAAACAAGCCTTTGTGGTATTTTACATATTTAATAATTCCTGAAATCGGATTAAAATTGGCATGAACATTTAAAGGAGACATAAATATAGAAACCTGAATACGTCTATCTTTAAAATATTCATTTTCTTCTGTTTCTTCAATTACTACTACCTTACCATCTGCCGGACAAAGAATATCATTTTCACCAAAAACAGGTGTAATATTTGGCACTCTAAAAAATTGCACCACCAAATACATAAACACAACTTCAACAATAGTTATTAAAACAAACAACCATGTCCAATTTAAAGTTTGGTAAATATAATAGTTACCAATATGAACACCTGACAATAACAAAAATGTAATTGCCATAATTAAATAACCTTCTCTGTGTAATTTCATTGTATAAATTTTGTGCAAAAGTAATAAGAATTAAGTAATAAGTGAACTTACTGTATGTGTTAGAAATACAAACTCCAAATCGTCCACCAACAAAAGAAAAAAGGAATAGTAAATAACGCAGCGTCAAATCTATCTAAAATACCACCATGTCCTGGTAAAATATTCCCCGAATCTTTAATATTCAAACTACGCTTAAACAAAGACTCAAGCAAATCTCCAAATATAGCACCGGGTACAACTATCATTGCTGCAGGTAACCAAAAGAAAACACCTCTCTCTGAATCAACATAACCTATTAATAACCCTATCGACAGTGTTAATATAACCCCACCAATGGTACCTTCCCAGGTTTTTTTAGGAGATATTCGTTCAAACAACTTTGTTTTACCGAAAAATCTCCCTGACAAATAAGCAAAGGTATCATTTGACCAAATTAAGACATACATCCCCACTAGTGTATACCCTCCAAATTCATTATCTTTTGAACGAATATATACTGTTAAGAAAAAAGGGATAACTAAATAAAAAAAACCAAACAATTGAATTCCTAAATTCACCAACGGATTTGTTTTTTTACGCCATAATTCAGTCATCATTAGCAATAGTAAAATAGGAATAATTAAAGCTCCAACTAATTTTATGTTTAGTTGAAAAAACAAACTAGACAGTAATAAGCCATATATTACGACAGATACAACGACTGGCATCCCCCATTTTAATTGTACAATTTTATTTTCTTTAAATAGCTTAAAATATTCAATTAGTCCGAGAATCAAAAAAGCAGAAAAAACGCCTACGGTTGTATAACTACCAAATAAAATGGAAGCAATTATCAAAGCGACAAATAATGCTCCCGTTATTGCTCTTTGTAAAATATTACTCATGGATAAAAAATAAAAAACCATACTTGATTTACAAGTATGGTTGGATAACAATAATTACTTATTATTCTGCGCTTGCAGTTTCAGTGGTATTATCTCCTTCAGATTCAGAGACAATTTCTTCTTGCACCGTTGTATTTGAATTTTCTTCCTCATTGACAGGAGACTCTTCATTCGAAGACTCAATAACAACTTGTTCTGTTTGTATCTCTACCTCTTCTTCTTTTTCCCACTGACGTTTACCAAAAATCTCCTCTAAATCCTCCTTAAAAATCACTTCGTACTCTAATAATTTATCTGCCAAAGCAGTTAATTTATCTTGATTATCACGTAAAATTTGAAGTGCGCGTTGGTATTGAGTTTCAATAATCGTACTTACCTCTTCATCAATTGTTTTTGCTGTTTCCTCCGAATACGGTTTTGTAAAAGAATCACGCCCTTGAGAATCGTAGTATGAAATATTTCCAACTTTTTTATTTAATCCATAAATTGTCACCATTGCATACGCTTGTTTAGTAACTTTTTCCAAATCACTTAACGCACCTGTAGATATTTTACCAAAGATTAATTCCTCTGCAGCCCTACCTCCTAACGCTGTACAGATTTCGTCTGTAATTTGTTCGGTAGTTGTAATACTTCGTTCTTCGGGTAAATACCATGCGGCACCTAAAGAACGTCCGCGAGGTACAATTGTCACTTTCACCAATGGAGAAGCATATTCTAACAACCAGGAAGTAGTAGCATGACCAGCTTCATGAAATGCAATTGAACGTTTTTCCGCTTTCGTAATGATTTTATTTTTCTTTTCTAAACCACCAACAATACGATCTACTGCGTCTAGGAAGTCTTGTTTTTCAATACTTGTTTTTCCATTTCGTGCAGCAATTAATGCTGCTTCATTACAAAGATTTGCAATATCTGCTCCAGAAAAACCTGGAGTTTGTTTTGCTAAGAAATCAATATCTAAGCCTTCATTTAGCTTCAATGGCTTTAAATGCACATTGAAAATTGCCTTACGTTCATTAATGTCTGGCATATCTACATATATCTGACGATCGAAACGGCCAGCACGCATCAAAGCACTATCCAATACATCCGCTCGGTTTGTTGCTGCTAGAATAATGACGCCTGAATTTGTTCCGAAGCCATCCATTTCAGTCAATAATTGATTCAATGTATTTTCGCGTTCATCGTTTGAACTAAACCCATTACTTTTTCCTCGTGCGCGACCAATCGCATCAATTTCATCAATAAATATAATTGCTGGGGCTTTTTCTTTAGCTTGTTTAAACAAATCTCGTACACGTGATGCTCCAACTCCAACGAACATTTCCACGAAATCAGAACCAGACAAGGAGAAAAAAGGCACTTTTGCTTCACCAGCTACCGCTTTTGCTAACAAAGTTTTACCTGTTCCAGGAGGTCCCACAAGTAACGCACCTTTAGGTATTTTAGCACCTAAATCGGTATATCTTTTTGGATTTTTTAAGAACTCTACAATTTCTTGGATTTCCTCTTTTGCACCAGTTAAACCTGCAACATCTTCAAATGTAACATTCGTTGATTTTCCTTTATCGTATAACTGAGCACGCGATTTTCCGATATTAAAAATTTGACCACCGCCACCTGCTCCACCGCCCATTCTGCGCATAACGAACATCCAAATTGCAACCAAAACCACAATTGGTAGTAAGAACCCAACGATACTACCAAAATAATCCGTCTCAGTTACCGACTGGTAGTTAATCGGTGATTTATGATTGGATTGTAATTCTTTATTTTTATTAATTAATTGTTGCTCGAAAACACCTGAATCCGAAATTAAAAATGAAAATGTTTGTTTTCTATCTGGGATTATTGAACTTTTAGGGCGAGAGATTGCTTGATTCATTCGCTTCAAATTTGGATTTGATGTAGAAGCTAAAAACTCTTTTCCTTTATTGGTAATTGTGAAATCAATATGATCTCTGTTGACAATATGGACATTTGCTACGAAACCTGAGTCTGCTAATTGATTAAAAGCTGCACGTACATCATACGACGCATCTTTTTTTCCACTCATCCACATCTGAAGTGCTATCAATGAAATAGCAATTACAGAATAAATCCAATAGATATTGAAACTTGGTTTCTTTTTTGATTCGTTATTTGGTGTTGTCATGATAAATATGCGTACTATTAGTCAATATTAGGAATGTCTGTACGAACTGCATCAGCCCATAAATCTTCTAAGTCATAGAATGCTCTTGCATCTTTATAGAAAATATGAGCAACAACACTCACATAATCTAATAAGACCCATTCTGACCCTCCTTTTCCTTCGGTTCCCCAAGGTCTTTCTTCAATTTCTTTTCGGACATGACGCATGGTTGTACTTTGAATACCATCTACATGAACAGTTGAATCCCCAGAACAAATAACAAAAAAATCAGCTACTCTACTTACTATTCCTCTTAGGTCTAGAACGGTAATGTCTTTTGCTTTATTTTCTTGCATCCCCTCTACAATTGTGTCGCATAACACCTTTGCATCTATATCTTTTGCTACTTTATACATTCTTCTTTAATATGAACTTACAAAACTAATTAAATTTTAATTTTACGACACTATTAAATTATAATTACCAATGATCGGAAATCAAATTATCCACTTAGATCGTGTGGATTCTACAAGCAATTATGTTGCCACACTCATTTCTGAGGATAAAGCACGACATGGCATGGTAATTTTGGCAGAAAATCAAACAAATGGCAGAGGACAAAGAGGTACAGTATGGCAGTCCGAACCTTCCAAAAACCTTTTATTTTCAGTCTATTTAGAGCACAATCAACTGCCTATTCAACATCAAAGTTCACTGACACACCTAGCTAGTTTAGCAATTTTCGAAGGATTAAAAAAAATAGGATTACATACGCAAATCAAATGGCCAAACGACATTTTAGTAGGCACTAAAAAAATTGCTGGTATCTTAATTGAAAATCAATTACGTGGAACCGCAATTCAAAGCAGTATTATAGGGATTGGATTAAATATTTCTCAAACTGAATTTGATTTCCCTGGAAGTACAAGCGTTTTTTTAGAACTAGAAACTTCAACAACTAAAGAAGAAGTATTCAATCATATTCTTTACGCAATGAATACTTTGTATGCAAAAATAACTCAAAAACGTTACGATTCACTCAAAGAAAGTTACTTAAAAAATCTTTGGCTACTCAATGTGGAGAGTACATTTGAAAAAGAAAACAAAATATTCACTGGAATAATTAGAGGTACAGATGAATATGGGCGTTTACTTATCGAAAGAGGGCAAAAATCAATTGCCTACGATCTGAAAGAAATAAAATTCATTTTTCGAAATGAAGTTTAATATTTTCAGTCATTGTATTGAATAAATTTCTCAAAGGTTTTTCAGCCAAAAACTGAATTGTTTTACTCATTTTTCCTTCAAAATACAACTGACCTTTAGTTCCTTCTGGAATTTCCATTAGTCTTACAGAAAGTGTAAATGGAAAAGGAGATTTTGGTCCAGAAACAAGGTTTATTTCTTTGTTATCGATAATAGTATCTAATACAAGCGGAATTATAATACCACCTTGAATTTTAAAAGAACAATCTGAAGAGGATGCTGTCCAGGCAGAAATTTTATCTTGAGGCAATAAAAAATAAAGATTTTCAATATTTTTCAAAAAATCGAAAATCACAGTAATTGGTTGTTGAACCGATGCCGGTGTACTTTCTATAACCATTAATTATTCCAATTACTTGGATCTTCCCTCCAGTTTTTAAGTGACTCAAGGTCGTCTTTCGTTATGAAATCATGTTTTAAAGCTTCTTCCATCAAGAAATCATAATTTGTCAAAGTTTCAAAAGGACATTTTGCGTTTTTAAAATTTTGAACTGCTACATCAAAACCATAACTAAAAATAGCAACTAAACCCTTCACTTCGCAGCCACCTGCACGCAGAGCTTCTACTGCTTGAAGGCTACTTCCACCTGTAGAAATTAAATCCTCAATAACTACAATTTTTTGACCTGCTTCATAATCCCCTTCAATCTGGTTACCCAAGCCATGCGCTTTTGGAGATGTACGAACGTAAATAAAAGGTACACCTAATTCTTGTGCTACTAATGCGCCTTGAGCTATTCCTCCTGTCGCAACACCTGCAATTGCATCAGGTTTACCAAACTTATCTAGTATTACTTCCGCATAAGATTGTCTTATAAACGTTCGAATGGAAGGATACGATAATGTTTTTCTGTTATCACAATAAATAGGCGACTTCCAACCAGAAGCCCAAGTAAATGGATTTGCAGGCTGTAATTTAATTGCTTTAATTTGCAGTAAAAATTCGGCAACTTTTAATGCCCTGTCGTTATTTAAAATCATAAGCGCAAATGTATAAAGTTTTTATTCAAAATCGACCAATCTTTTTTATTTCTGTAAAGGAAATTGAAAAATATGATGGAATTTTTGTCCGAGACAAGTTCGCAATCACTGATAAAGTGGAACTTATAGAATTATTAACAAGCGTTCCTCCACATCTTTTTTTGCATGTGATCTGTGAAAATCCAGAGGAAACTTTGACTCTCTTCTTTGAAAACTATCAAAAAATAGAGGCCGCTGGAGGGATTGTGAAACGAAAAGAAAAATACTTATTCATAAAACGCAATGGTCTTTGGGACATCCCTAAAGGTAAACTTGAGTCCAATGAGAGTCCTGAAATTTGTGCAACAAGAGAAATTGAGGAGGAATGTGGCATTACGAATTTTAAATTAAAAAATCACATTCTAACAACCTACCACACTTATGAATTTAAAGGTCTCCCAACACTAAAAAAAACATATTGGTATGGATTTGAATACGATGGACCCAAAAAAGGATTACCACAATTAGAAGAAGGGATTACTAAAATTGCATGGAAGAAAAAAGAAGATATGAATAAAGTTTTAGAAAACACATACGCCTCTATAGCAGATGTTATAGACTCCTATTTTAAATAGCAACCTTTCTTGATTTTTTTTGTCTATTAATCGATTGTTTGAATTAATAAAAATTGTAAACTTGTAAAAAAATTAAAATTATGAAAATTTTATTCTACACTTTATTATTAAGCATCGGAAGTTTTTCCTTTGTTGTTGCACAAGATCATAACCACAGTGATCCAAATCATAAACATACGGAAACTACGAAAGATAAAAAGGTTAAAAAGAAAAAAGAACCTATTACTTTTAAAACTTTGACAATCGAAAGAAATGATATCCCTTATGGATCTGATACAACTTTTTCTTTTGAATTTAAAAACACAGGTAAAGAACCAGTAATTGTAAGTAATGTACAAACAAGTTGCGGATGTACTAAGGCAAAATCCCCGGAAGCACCTGTAGCACCTAAAAAATCTGCTGAAATAGCTGTAAAATACGACACAAGACGTGTTGGTCCATTTACAAAAACAATCACTGTAACTACCAATGTTACTGAGCCAATAATATTAACTATTAAAGGTACAGTTAAAGCTGCTGAGGAGAATAAAGTTGCCCCATCTACCAAAAGTGCTGAATAAGGTTAATCCATATTAAATAAAAAAAAGACGCTAATTGCGTCTTTTTTTTGTTTTATAAACTCTAGTTACATTTTATTCGGAGCATCAATTCCTAATAGATAAAGAGAATCTGCAATTACCTTAGATACGTTTCTACTAATTACTAAACGAAGATCCCTTACCGTTTTATTTTCTTCAATGAGTACCGGTACAGATTGATAAAAATGGTTAAACGCTTTTACCAGTTCATAACAATAATTTGCCACTAAAGCTGGAGAGTATACACTACCTGCTTCTTGAATAACTAGAGGATATTGAGCTAATAACTTAATCAATTCTTTTTCTTCTTTACCTAACAAAGCATCTTCATATCCTTCAATATTCCCGGCTTTTGTCAACAATGAATTTATTCGCGCATGAGCATATTGAATAAAAGGACCTGTATTACCTGTTAACTCGATTGACTCTTCTGGATTAAACATCATTCGTTTTTTCGGATCAACTTTCAACAAATAGTATTTTAGTCCACCCATTCCAATTTGTTTGAACAGCTCTTCTTTTTGACTATTTGACATACCATCTAAGTGACCACGTTCAGACGTCATTTCTTTGGCACTTTGAACTACTTCAGCCATTAATTCATCCGCATCTACAACTGTTCCTTCTCTTGACTTCATTTTACCAGAAGGTAAGTCAACCATTCCATATGAAAGGTGGAAACATTTATCCGCCCAAGTATATCCTAATTTTTTCAAGACTAAAAACAACACTTTAAAATGATAGTCCTGCTCATTACCTACTGTATAAACCACTCCTTCTAAATCAGGATAATCTTTTTTACGATCGAGTGCTGTACCAAGGTCCTGCGTCATATAAACCGCAGTTCCATCCCCTCTTAGCAGTAATTTTTCATCCATCCCTTCTGCGGTAAGATCCACCCAAACAGAACCATCTTCTTTTTTATAAAAAACACCTTTAGCAAGTCCATCATTGACTAAATCTTTTCCTAGTAAGTATGTTTCAGATTCATAATACAAACGATCGAAATTCACTCCCATTGCTTCGTATGTAGACTTAAACCCATCATACACCCATCCATTCATGGTAGACCATAACAAATACACTTGAGGATCGCGAGACTCCCATTTAACAAGCATTTCTTTCGCATCACGCAACAAAGTAGTTTCATTTTTTGCTAGATCCTTTATTTTTGCATCAATATCTGCTTGTGTTTTTTCTTCTTTTCCAACTTTTGCTGCAATGAATTTTTGATATTGTTCGACTACATGCTTCGAAAAACCATCAAAATTTCCAGTTTCCCACTGGGTTAAAATTTCTTTTGCTTCTTTATTAAATTCTTGATCAAAAACAACGTAATATTTACCTACTAATTTATCTCCTTTCAAGCCTGTATTCTCAGGAGTTTCTCTTTCTCCACGCGTATTTATAGGAGAAAAACGTTCCCAAGCAAGCATACTTTTACAGATATGTATGCCGCGATCGTTTATGATTTGGGTTTTTATGACTTTATAGCCATTAGCCTTTAAAATTTCCGCTACAGAGTATCCTAAAAAATTATTTCTTAAATGGCCTAAATGAAGTGGTTTATTTGTATTTGGGGAAGAATACTCTACTAAAATTGTACCCTTAGTGTTTTCTTTGATTTTGCCATAGGTATCGTCTTCATCTATTTTTCGTAGACAATCTTTCCAATACGCATCATTCAATTTCAGGTTTAAAAACCCTTGAACTACATTATAGCTGGAAATTTCCTCCATATTTTGTTTTAAAAATTCACCTAATTTATTTGCTGCATCTACAGGCGATGCTTTTAAAAGTTTAGCGAATGGAAAAACCACTAAAGTAAGATCTCCTTCAAATTCTTTGCGTGTCAATTGAAACTGAACAGATTTTTCTTCAATAAGTGTCCCGAATAAAAATTCAGAATTTTTCAGTAATACTTGTTTAATTTTATTTTCCATACGTTACTTTGTAATTGTAGCTACTAATTTCTCCACCAAACTGAAAGCTACTTCTGCCATTGCATTTTTCTTTTCATCCAAACACGGATTAATCTCTACAAATTCGACACAACAAACCTTATTACTTTTCAATAACCCTTGCATAATCTCTTCTGCTTCCTTAGGAAATAACCCATTACTTACAGGCGTACCTGTTCCATGCGAAGTTACTTCTGGATCCATTGAATCGACATCAAATGATATATAAATCAAATCACAATGTGTCAATCTTTTTAAAATTTCAACCACCGTAAGTTCAGGAGTTTTGGTTCGAACTTCTGAAACGGAATAATTTTTAATACCCAACCTCTGGATAACAGCATCTTCTTGTGCCTCGGTATCACGCACGGCAACAAATACTAAATCTTCAGGAGTAATTTTAGGGACAATTCCATGTAAATTTTTAAGATCTTCCCATAATACTTTTTCTTCATGCGAAATAGCATTTACCTTACAAGGAAGGTTATCTTCATTGAGTGAAGTTGACAATGGCATTCCATGCATATTCCCTGAAGGTGTTGTATATGGAGAATGAATGTCTCCATGAGCATCTATCCACACTACCCCTAGTTTTTTATCTGGAAAAGCATTTCGAATGGATGCAATTGTACCACCAGCTGAACCGTGATCGCCGGATAATATGAAAGGAAAGTTTTTGTTTCTGTATATCTCAGAGATATATTTATCTAACCCTTTAAACACAGTTAACAATCCATCTATGTTTTTCGCATATTGAAACATAGATACTTTATCTAATAAATTATTGCAATCCTCCATACAAACTACAGGAGATTGACCAAAAAGGGTACTTCTATTTTTACGCGCTGCTGTAATAAGCGCAAATGGACCTAAAGATGCACCTCTTGTACCAGCAGTAATTTCGGATGGATTAAGGAGAAAAGTTATATCTTTATACATAAATTCAAGAATACTAGAGTTACAAAAATAACACATATCCATGAATACCTCACACTTTATGAAATTCATCTTTTTAATTTCAAGTATCCTTTCCATTCTAGGAGTAAATGCGCAATCTTTCCAAACTTTTCAGGGTGAAATGACCTACAGCGTAGAATTAATTCATCCGGAAACAAAAAAACCTAAACTTATTTCATTTTCAACAATTTTCACCAATGACACATTAGTTAGAACAGAAAGTGAAAACTTAGCATTGGGCAAACAAACATCCATTCGACACTTAATACTTTCGAAACAATATGTACTTTTAGAATATCAAGGTAAAAAATATGCAATACAACAAACAATTGAAAAAGACACTTCAAAAACTAAATACAGTTATACTACATGCAGAGGTTCAAAACGAATTTGTGGTATAAAAGCAAAAAAAATTATTGTAAACCATCCTAATTTCAAAGAACCTTTAGCAATGTATTACGCTGAAAACATGAACCCAAAATACCTTGGAATACTTCCTGGAATTAAAGGATTACCTGTTAAATACTACATTCAAACGGAGGATGGATTACTATGTTATACACTTAGGTCTATTAAGGAAAAAGAAATTCCAAATGGACTTTTTGCTATTAGTAAAGCCTATGAGAAAATTTCCTTTGCAGAATTTCTAGAACGAATTGGCAAATAAAAGACTTTAAACTAACATTCTTCTGTTTATACTTCGTTATTAAGCATCTATTTTAAGCACATATAGGCAGTATCTTCGTAAGATAGTTTATTTGAAGATATGTCATTAGAGAATCAATATATACAAAACGGGCTGGAAGATACAATTCCAGAAACACCAAAAAAATCAAAAAAAAACAATGCTAAAGTAGCTAATGAAACTTCTAGTGAAAATGTTTCTGTTATAGAAAAGTTTTCGCAACGATGGGACAAAAAACGAGCATCCACGATTACTGGGGCCTTACTCATTTGCATCTCTTTTTACTGTCTTCTCGCTTGTGTATCTTATCTATTTACTTGGCAAATCGATCAAAATAGAATAATTGGAAAATCCTTTTTCACCTTTATGTTTGAATCCAACCTGCAACAAGTCGCTAATTGGAATGGAAAATTGGGTGCTTGGATATCACACACACTTATTTTTAACGGATTTGGTATCGCAGCATTTATTATTCCTTTTTTGATATTCTTATATGGTTTAAAATTATTAGCTAACATACAGTTTTTACCAATCCAAAAAACAACTTCTAAATCGATCGTTTGGATGGTTTGGTCCTCTATTTTTTTAGGTTATTTTGCAAATTACATCCATTTTGTTGGAGGATCATTTGGCTATTATATTAACCATTGGTTACGTTATACAATTGGAGAAATTGGAACCTTTGTATTTATTTTGGTACTTTTATATATTGTATTGGTACTGTTACACAATCCTAATTTTCAAGTGCTATTTTCGAACTTAATCGCACATTTTACGAAAGAAGATGGTGATGAAGAAGAATTGCAAGAAGAAGAAGCATTTGAAAACAAATTACGTATCAAACATACAGTAACACCGGATGATCTCCATATTATAAATCCGATTAAAGATGAGGATATCCAAAACGAATTTATAAGTAAACCCGTATTGTTTGATGAGGATGACGAATTTGAAACGGTTACTCCAATCCCTGTAAAACAAGATATACCTAACAACATCATACAGGAAATTGAAGATGACTTTGAGTCACTTTCACAACCAATCGCACCAATTTCAGCCATTGAAAGCGATGACTTTATTATTGAAATTCCAGAAAACACCTTTACACCAAATTCACCTGAGCATTCTTCAACCCTTGAAATCGCGGATGATTTCCAAGTAGATATACCAGAGAATGAAGAGGTTTTATCTGAAGAAGAAACAGACGATTTACGAAAAGAATATGGAGACTATGACCCAACACTTGAACTTTCGGGATACATGCTCCCATCCATCGATTTATTGCGAGACTGGGGAAATACTGAGGTTAGTATCAATAAGCAAGAGTTAGAAGAAAACAAAAATCGTATCGTAGAAACTTTATCTCATTATAAAATTGATATAGCAAAAATTAAAGCAACTGTTGGTCCTACAGTTACGCTCTATGAAATTATTCCTGCACCTGGCGTTCGTATTTCCAAAATTAAAAACCTAGAAGATGATATTGCTCTTAGTTTGTCAGCTCTAGGAATTCGAATAATTGCCCCTATTCCTGGAAAAGGAACAATTGGTATCGAAGTACCAAATAGTAATCCACAAATGGTTTCTATGCGTTCATTAATCGCTTCGGAAAAATTCCAAAATTCCGACTTTGAACTACCTGTAGTTTTAGGTAAAACGATTACGAATGAAACATATACGTTTGACTTAACGAAGATGCCTCATTTGTTGGTTGCAGGTTCTACAGGTCAAGGTAAATCCGTGGGATTAAACGCTATACTTATTTCTATTTTATACAAAAAGCATCCTGCACAAGTTAAGTTTGTTTTAGTCGATCCTAAAAAAGTCGAATTAACTCTTTACAACAAAATTGAGCGACACTTTTTAGCGAAATTACCTGGTGAGGAAGATGCAATAATTACCGATACATCTAAAGTAGTTGCCACTTTAAATTCATTATGCATTGAAATGGATGAACGTTATGAGCTGTTAAAAGACGCAGGTGTACGAACGATTAAAGAGTACAATACGAAATTTATAGCTCGCAGGTTGAATCCTGAAAAAGGACATCGATACCTACCTTATATTGTTGTTTTGATTGATGAGTTTGCGGATTTAATCATGACAGCAGGAAAAGAAGTTGAACATCCTATAGCTCGTATTGCACAATTAGCTAGAGCCATTGGAATACATTTAATTGTTGCAACCCAACGTCCATCTGTGAATGTAATCACAGGTATGATAAAAGCCAATTTCCCTGCGCGTATTGCTTTCCGGGTACTTTCCAAAATAGATTCTCGAACTATTTTAGATTCCTCAGGAGCAGATCAACTTATCGGACGTGGGGATATGTTGATTTCAACAGGACAAGACATGATACGTTTGCAGTGTGGTTTCGTTGACACGCCAGAAGTTGAAGAAATATGTGCTTTTATAGGTGATCAACGTGCATATCCGGATGCATTATTATTACCAGAATACGTTGGTGAGGGAGCTGAATCTAAAGAATTTGACTTAGGGGAGATTGACCCAATGTTTGCTGATGCTGCAAGAATTGTCGTGATGCATCAACAGGGATCTGCAAGTTTATTACAACGTAAATTAAAATTAGGTTATAATAGAGCAGGAAGAATTGTAGACCAGTTAGAAGCATTTAATGTGATTGGAGCTTTTCAAGGAAGTAAAGCAAGAGAAGTATTATTTCCTGATATTGAATCACTTGATGAGTACCTAAAGGTTAAAGGCTTATTTTAAATTAGTGTAACCTATTTTAAATATTTGAATTAAACATCTTTAATTGAAGTAACTAATTAATTTGTTACTCTTTAGAAAATTTTAGCATTTTGAATCCAATATGCTCATTACCAATTTTTAATAAATAAATTCCTTTCGCGTTGAAGTTTACTACTTCTTTGATTAGATTTTCTCCTTTTTGCAATGATAAATTATTAGAATGAACAAGATCACCGGCTAGATTATAAACGGCTACTTGAATGGAACATATATCGTCTACAAAATAATTTAGCTTTAAAATATTCTCCAGAATTGGATTAGGAAAAACCATTGATATTAATTCCTCTTCATCATGATTAATTGCAACTGAAACTATTTCAGAATACGTAAATTCTCCATCTACATCTATTTGTTTTAATCGATAGTAGTTTACCCCTTTTTTTGGATTGTCATCTAACCCGGAATACCACAACCTAGATTTACTATCGTAATTACCTTTTTTTGTAAAAAGGTATTCAAATATTTTTCCGTCGATTGATCGTTCAACCTGAAATAAATCATTTCTATATTCAGAAGCTGTTTGCCATTCTAATTTTACTTTTTTCGATTGAAGGGTAGCTTTAAAATCTACTAAACGGATCGGTAAAGCAGTTACATCTTCTACAACAAATGGAGAAAAAGAGACAAGATTAGACCTAGTCATACTATAAGTATATTCGCCCATGGATTTTGCAACTAAGTCTTCTGATCCATAATCCCAAGAAGAGCCGTTATAATGTCCTATATTGCAATTTAAACGAGAAAAATTCATTTGTTCTCGTGCGTTAGTCCATTGTAAAGTAATATCAGCGATAAAACCATCCTTATTTGCAGATAAAAACCAAGTTCTATCTACTCCATGATCTAATTTAGGATTTCCGACATATCCATTTTCTAATCGTTCCTTCCCCATTCGAACACTAATATCACTCGGACGTCCTTTATTAAAAATACTACATGGGGTATAATCCAGAGGATTTGATGAATATCCTATTGGGTAAATAGTAGCTTCTGCAGATGAAAAACAACCAATATTTTGTCTGGTTAATTTTCCATTATCATTTGTCACTACGAAACTTGTTTTCGAACATCCTTCAATAACAGCAAATGTATCTAACTCTAAATCAAATTTTTCTAACGTTAAACAATCATCCAAAATCAACTTATTTTTAATCAACGTTTTACTACCCAAATGAACAGGTGCATCTATTTTTAACTCGTAAAAAATATTATTTACACCAGAAGTAATAGATTTGTTTTGACCATACATTGTCACCCTATTTTTGTCTGAAACAAATATGGCACCTTTGTTTATCCAGTTTCCTTTTATTTTTATTTCATGTCCATTTGCTTTAAAAACACCCCCTATCAATTCTACATCTCCTTGCATAAATAATTGAGGTGCATTTAATTCTAATCTTCCATCTATTAACTTTGTATTACCTAGGTATTTATTGGTATTATTTAGAATTAATACACCTTTACCATCCTTAATTACATTTCCTGTTCCATCAATTTTAGAACATATACACAAACCATCCACATCAAAAATTATGTTTGTTGAATTATTAGATACTGTTCCTGAAAGATTTAAGCTACCTTGTAAAACATGAATTATCACATTATCTTTCCCTAGAAAAATTGGACCGCTCCAAGTATTTTCGCCGCTTTGATTTAGTAACATTTCATTTTCAAAATTTGTATTACCTTGTATCCATAAGGAATCTTTTATATTGATATTATTCTGTAACAAAACCATTGCGTGTGAATTGATTTCAACTCTTCCTACATTAGCACCAAAACTCTCTGAATGCAAAGCATAAACCTTTCCCTCTTGAATACATGCATTTCCTGTAAATAGATTTTGATTGGTAAGATATAGATTACCATACCCTCTTTTACAAATACCTCCAGTTCCTTCAATCGGACTATCCTGAACAATGATAGAAGAATCTCCGTCGAATATTAGTTGAAATTTATCTATTGAAAACCCACCTGTAAATTGAATATTTCCTTTGCCAATAGTATTAATTATAGCATTTGTTTTTAAAACAATAGGAACTTTACAAACCGATTTCGAATTCGATAAATTAAGTAATACTCCTGAATTTTCAATACCATTTCCACTTAGTTGTAAACTTTTCCAATTTGAAAGAATATTAGCATTTAAATCAAGTACTCCACCCGAGTCAATTATTATAGCACTAGTCTTATTTCCGCTCCAATTTGACTCAAGCATATACTTGTGAGACCTTTGAATGATATATTGACTATCATCTTGATTAAAATCAATGGGATGTATACCTGAAGCATCTTTTTTTGAATTCCAATTTTTCACATCGTCTGTAGCAAGAATATCCGTTTCACTTATCGAATAATAAACATGGATTGGACCTTCATAACAACCAATATGATTACTTAAAACTCCAGCGCTTCTTTCATTTGTATAACCATTTATATCTTCTAAACAATCCAATTCTATGCTTAAATCCGCTGCTGGGATAAATTTTGACAACTCTGTTGTTGCTCCCTCCAAATTGAAAAAACAAGGAGTTGACGACACTTGACAAAATTTATTGTTATTGGAATTTACTAGATTTTCAAATACGATTGAGCTTAAATTTTGATTAATAAATGCATAATTTTTCTCATTAAGTCCTACAAAATAATTGTTTTTTAAAACGAGCGTTTCTAAAATTTTAATGTTCGCAAAATAAGGATAATGCAATCCATCATCTCCAAAACGCGCGTTTTGCAATATATTATTAACCAACAAAAATGTGTCGGATGAACCAAGTATTTCTTGTTTTAAAGCAAAAGTATTTTGATTGCCATATTTACTCTCGCCACCAATATTTATTGTATTGTAATAAAATTTTGGTGAATTAGTATTTACTGTGTTTCTACAATCAATGCCATACATTGAAACGGAATTATAAAAACATGTGTCATCGTCTGAATTCTGAAGCGATATAAAATTATTTATAATTCTCTGATTAGAAGCAAGTAATATCAAACCTGAGATAGATGCCATTTTTGAATTTATATTACATAATCTTCTAATTTTATTTTGTTTGATTGTATTGCTAAATATGGAATAATTACCGAAATAAACTCCTATTACATCACTCGAAAATTCACCTGCATTTAGGCTCTCAATTTTATCAATACTATTAGCAGTCATGTCAATCTTCGACTTTGTACCTTTTTCAATTACAACTCCCCCGATTACATTATCAATTTCTGACCTACAAATTATATTTACTATCTTATTACTATTAAGTTTAATATTCGTACAGTTCGCATTAATTAAAATTCCACAATGATTATTTACTACATTTTGATCAAATGAAAAACATTTAGCTTTAGATTTAATGTTAATCCCGTTTTTTAGACCTCCAATAGAATTTTCTGATAATGTGGTTATTCCAGAGGTATTTGCTATGTAAATCCCTTTAAAAAATCCATTATTTATTTCTAAACCTTCTACTTTGTTAAAATCAATTGTATTATTACATCCTCCATTTTGATAAATTCCAATAGAAAGAGCCTCTTGACTCTCCCCTTTTTGTGCCATATTTCCGAGATGTGAAATAATATTTTTAGTGATTTTTAAAGTAGACATACTAGACATAGTATAAATTCCATAAAATTGAGACGCACCTAAACCGAAAACAGAACAATTAACTATTTCGTTATCTATTATCGATTGTTCTCCTAAATTAACATTATGAATCCCGTAAAAAACACACTTGCCAAACTCACTTACATTACCTCCAATTTGTATATTATGAGCATAAATACTACTTCCAATTTTATTCTTTACAATCGAAAAATCACCACTTCCTAATGAACGAATACCATAAAATACGGCTCCTTTATTTGGACTATCCAATGTGAAAATATTTCCAATTAGATTCTGCTTAATCTGAATTGAACCGTTGCTATTAACTATAATCCCTTGTATTAAAGCACCTGTTACACTGGACAATATTCTGATTTCCTTCGAACTATTTGAAACTGTATCTCCTATCGTATTATCTGAAATTAAACATCGGTTGTACATAGGTATCCCAGAAACATAAATACCCGAAAACACTCCAGGATTTATAAAACTTCCATCTGTATTATTCAAAAGAATATTCTGAATTGTATTTTTTTGAATAATATTTGGTTTATCCACACCTGTAACGGATAAATAAAGAGGAAAAAAATGATTCGGACTAGCCTTTAAACAATAAGGTGATCCTTTACAATTCGATGATTGTCCACCAATAAAATTGTTTTCTATACGATACCCGCTACCTTCATTTACAATGTGAATACCATAAACAGTTGCATTTGGAGTAAATGCTGTAGACTGATAAAAATGATTTTGAAATATATTCCAATATTGGTTATAAACATCTAAAAAAATTCCGGATGAACTTGAATTAATAAATTTATTATTCGCAATATAATTGTATTCGTTTTTTTTCAAAAGCCCATCACCCTTAGAATAAATCGCATTCGAAAAAGTTTTACCATAAGAATTTTGAATAGTACAATTAATAATAGAATCATAATTGTTAGAAGTTCCCAAATAGGAAGTAAACTCAACAACACCTCGTGAAATATTTGTTTGCGCACCTTCGATAATCAAATATTTCATAGAATTATAAGTAGCTCCTGATGACATTAAAATTGTTGTCCCAAACGAATGTGCATTTTGAATTAATAATTGATGGTTTTCGCCAATTCCACCTGGTCTGCCATCAATAGTTACAAAATCTGCTTCATTAAGATGAAAAATGGTTGTCTCAACAGAATTACCAATGCTCAATTTTTCAGCATCTAATGCAGGACGAATAATTAGATTATTGGTTGACCCCAAACAAAAAAAAGAATTTATTTTCAATGGAAACATTTCAAGTGTAGACACATACTTTCTTTCTAATTCGAAAACCAAATTCCCACTTAATCCGTTTTCTGCTAATGCATTCAAAGCATCTGTCAACCGTAAAAAATCACCAGTTGGTCCTACTGTTTTTACGCCCTCCAAATTACATTGCATTTTTAAAGAACAAAGTGAATCCCTACTCCCTAATAAAAATAACATCCCTGGTTGAAGCTCGTTCCATGAAGTAAAACCTCGACTAACTTTTGGTCGTTGAGGATCTCCTGTACTCGATTTATAGGTGCCAATACAGGAGACACCATTCAAACTATAGTTAGTAAGACACAAGTTTGTTATATCGTTGGGTGGACTTTTTAATTTTCCACACGTAAATTCCAATTTAATTGGATTATTTGATGTAAGCGTATGTTCAACTATTTTAAAACTGATGGACTTTTGAACTTTATAAATAAACTTTTCATTATCCTTTACCATACATTTTACTTCTAAATCATTCTGAAATAGTGGGGAGATGGATAAATATCCTCCTTCAATTGAATCCGATGTTACGAATTTAATAAACCCTATCTGCTCAGCAGATTTTGCAAATGGAAAAAAACCATAATTATTACTATTGTTTTCAGATATAATCATAGATGGCATCCATCTTTTAAAAACACCAAGATTATTATTGGAATACAAGCCTCCAGCTACGTGATTTAAATTGTTAATTTCTTGGGGAGAACCTAGGGTCAATATTTTCCCGTTTAAATCATGAAACCCTCTAATAAGGGATAAATTTCCTTGATTTTGAATTGTTATATCCTGTGACAATTCAATTCCCAAAGGATTATTAAAAATTAAACTGGATACATATTTACATGCATCGCCGGTTTTTTGATGAGAAACTCCATTATATTCAAGAATTATGTCTAAATCAAATATTCTTTTTACAGTTTGAATTGCTCCTAATGACTTAGAAGCATGGATACCATCCAGGTGTCCTATTGTTAATTTGGCTCTTTTTAACATTGCAAATGTGCCATTTCCTTTTATCGAAAAAGGGTCAGGAATAAATAAATTAGCTCCGTTTTCTAGAACTAAAGAATCCTCTACTAATAAATCATTATTCAACTCTAAAATTGCACCATTTTTTATATTAAGTGTAATATTATTTGATCTAAAATCGCCTGAATTACAAGTAAATATTTGTTTCGTTTGTCCTATAAAATTGATCGATGTGTTTTTTATAGGATTTTCACAACTTCGATATAATTTGCCTCCAAATAAAGTTAAATTTCCACATAACTCTAAAGTAGAATTAAATTGGTCTGAAGTCCCCATATTAAATATGCCAGCTTTCAAAATAAAATCTTTTTCTACACACAGTTTACTGACATCTTTCCTTACCAAATCCCTTTGAATGTAGAAGTTTCCTCCCGATTGAATAAAATTACCTTTTACAGTTAATTTTGCTACTTCTTTGTCATTACACCATGTTAAGCTTCCAATACTACCTGTTTTAATTAGATTAAAATTTCCTGCAATAATTTTATCTTTGTTTGAATTATAATTTAGATTATAAGCAGTATTACCAGATTGAATATTCCAATTAATCGTTCCAAAATTACAGGTAGACTTCTCTAGACAAAGGGAAAATGCTCCATTAGTTATTTCAAAATCCTGAAATTCAATCACACCATTCACTCCAAAAATCTCATTTCCAGCAAAAAGTGTTAATGAATTATTAATATAAGTATGATTAAATATGTATTTTCCACCGTCATAAATACTGAAAACACCTCCTACATCAGCATCCGCAATAGTCGTTTGCGCATTTCCTATTACCATACCTTTGTTAAAAATAATTAACGCTTTAATCGAATTAGCATGTTGTATAGTTAATTCGCCATAAATTTGAATGGTACCTGCAATATTCCACGTATTTATAGTGGTGTAAGTATGCCCAGTTTTAAGGTAAAATATATCTTTTACATCATTAAAACTTGTAGGATGTCCACCTGAACCATTCGATTTCGACCACCATTTTGTTAAATCATTTGGATTACCACCTATAGCGTCAGAATACCAAGTTATTCCATACACTGAAGTACAAAACATAATCACAATAACATAAAAAATTAAAGGAATAAATTTTATGTTTTTATTAATTTCCAACATTGGTTTCGAGATTCATTTTTTTTTACAAAATTAAATTGAAATACAGTTATTGATTTTTTAAAAAATGAAATCGCGTATAAATACTATTCATTGACAACTAATGATTTATCGTACTTATACGAAAGGAAATTTTAGATTTATGCATTCTATTTAAAGGATATACAAGCAACTAAAAAAACAGAATAAACTCAAAACAAATTAACTTTAGTTATCTTATTTATGCCTATTAAAAAATTAACTTCATTGGATAAATCCTAAGCACAAATGAATGATTATCATGTAATATTTTAATTACTTCTAAAAAAATTGCTTGATGACACTGAATATTTGGCACAATTTGTGATATTTGCACCTAAATTCAAGACTATGAAATACTTTTTAATTTTCTTTTTACTATTTAGTGTTCAAGCTATCGCTCAAAACAAAGAAGCTGATTCAAAAGCACAAGGAATATTAGATAAACTTTCAACAAAAATGAAGGCTTTAAAATCATTTCAAATTGAATTTAGTGCATCCATTAAAAATGCAACAACTGGAAGTAATCAGAGTGAAATAGGAAAAGGTTGGGTGAAAGGTGAAAAATTCTGTGCATCTTATGGTGATAATACCATTATCTGTAACGGAATAAAAACATGGACTATCGTCAAGGAAGATAAAGCTATCTATCAATCGGATGCCAATGGCGGTGATTCTGATGGAATAAATCCAAAAAAATTAATGACGATTTGGGAAACTGGGTTTAAAAATAAATACGATAAAGAAGATCTAATTGATGGCGATAAAGTTCATGTAATTTTTTTATATCCAAAAGATCCTAAAAAAGTAGATTACCATACTGTCATCTTATATATCACTAAAGTTGGATTAGACCTAAAAAAAGCAATAATGAAAACAAAAGACGGAACTGTAATGACTTATACACTTACAAACTTTGTTGAAAATGCTTCAGTAGACGACGGGAAATTTGTAATTGATTTAAAAAAATACCCAGGTTACAAGGTAGTTAAAGATTAGAAAGATTACGAGTGAAGAGTTAAGAAATCTTAACTCCCCTTTCGTATCTCGCAACTTTCTTAATAGTTATCCAACGTTAACGCAGCTTCTAAAAAGCGTTTTTTAGGCAAAAAGTTATGTTCCAAATCTGCGGCAAATGGAATTGGTGTATCTAACGATGCAATTCGTTTTACCGGAGCATCTAAGAAAGCAAAACAGTTTTCATTGATCAAAGCTACAAGCTCCCCTCCTATTCCACCAGTCAAACAATCTTCGTGTAACACAATTACCTTTCCTGTTTTACGCACAGAAGCATAAACAGCATCCGTATCTAAAGGAGCCAATGAACGTAAATCCACAATGTCTAAATCTAATTCTGGATGTGCTTCTGCAACCTCTAATGCCCAATGAACACCCATACCGTAGGTAATTACTGAAATATTTTCTCCTGAACGAACCGTTCTAGCTTTACCAATCTCAAAGGTAAAGTATTCGTCAGCCACATCTCCTTTAATACTTCTATACAAGTTTTTATGTTCGAAATATAACACTGGATTAGGATCTTCAATTGCAGCAGCTAATAAACCTTTTGCATCCTCTGGAAAAGCAGGATATACTATTTTTAACCCTGGTGTATGAAAGAACCATGCTTCATTAGACTGGCTATGAAAAGGTCCTGCAGCAGATCCAGCTCCTGTTGGCATACGGACAACTACATCTGCGTTTTGTCCCCAACGCCAATGTGATTTCGCTAAATTATTTACAATTTGATTAAAACCACAAGTTACAAAATCTGCAAATTGCATTTCCACAATAGACTTCATTCCGGCAATAGACATACCCAATCCAGCTCCTACAATTGCAGACTCGCAAATCGGTGTATTTCTAATTCGATCTTTGCCAAATTCTTCTACAAAACCTTCTGTAATTTTGAAAGCACCTCCATACTCAGCAATATCTTGCCCCATAATTACCAATTCTGGATATTTATGCAAAGACTGACGTAATCCATCTGAGATTGCATCAATAAACCTTCTTTCTGATTTTACAGCATTTGGTGAAAGCGTATTTTTTGATTCAAATGGCGCATACAAATCATCGTATTCTGCTTGTGTATTCGGAGTGATTTTTTCTTCCGCGAACGCTAAATCTAAACCAGCTTGAATTTCTTGTTTAATTTCTTCACGAACAGCAGCTATATCTGCTTCTGTTAATATTCCTTCTTCTCTTAAGAATAATTCATAATTTGCAACTGGACACTTTTTAGCCCATTTATCTTGGATTCCTTCTGGATAATATTTGGTACCTGAAGATTCTTCATGTCCACGCATACGGAAAGTCATACACTCTAGTAAAAATGGCCGTGGTTTTTTACGAATAGAAGCAGCAATTTTTCTAACAGTAGAAACTACTTCCAAAATGTTATTTCCATCTACTTGAAAAGCATCCATGCCATAGCCAATACCTTTATCGATGAATTGTTTACATTTAAATTGTTCTGCACTTGGTGTAGATAAACCCCAAGCATTATTTTCCACTACAAAAATCACAGGAAGACCCCAAACAGAGGCAACGTTCAATGCTTCATGAAAATCTCCCTCACTAGCCCCTCCATCTCCAGTGTATACGATAGTTGCTTTATTTTCTTTTCTCAAATTAGACGCAAGTGCTACCCCATCTGCCAAAGCAAGTTGTGGACCCAAATGTGAAATCATTCCAACCACTTTATGTTCTTTAGATCCAAAATGAAAAGAACGATCTCTTCCTTTGGTAAATCCAGACATTTTACCTTGAAACTGAGCAAAAAGTCTATTTAAAGGAATATCACGAGAAGTAAACACACCAAGATTACGATGCATAGGAAACATGAATTCATTTTTATCCATACCTAAAGTTGTTCCTACAGAGATGGCTTCTTGTCCCCAACCAGAAAACCATTTAGATATTTTCCCCTGACGAAGTAAAATCAACATTTTTTCTTCAATCATTCTGGGTTTAACAAGCGCTTTATAAATCGATTTCAATTCAGCATCTTCAAATCCTGAACGATCAAAAGTAATTGTACGTTTTTCCAGTGTTTCCATGTAAAAAAATTTGGTTGGTAAATTTAATAAAAAAAACCGGCCCCTTTACGGAACCGGTTTCTAACTTTTATATTTTAGGATTGATTATACCAAACCTTGGTCAATCATAGAATCAGCTACTTTAACAAAACCTGCAATGTTAGCACCTTTCACATAGTCGATTGTTCCATCTTCACGTTTTCCGTATTTTACACAAGCTTCGTGGATAGAAACCATAATACCATGTAATTTAGAATCAACCTCTTCTGCAGTCCAAGATAAACGTAACGAGTTTTGAGACATTTCTAAACCAGAAGTAGCAACACCACCAGCGTTAGAAGCTTTTCCTGGAGAGAATAATACTCTAGCAGCATCAAATGCTTCAATTGCTTCTGGAGTAGATGGCATGTTAGCACCTTCTGCTACTGCGATAACTCCATTTGCAATAAGTGTTTTTGCTTCTTCACCGTTTAACTCATTTTGCGTTGCACAAGGAAGCGCGATGTCTACTTTAACATCCCAAGGACGTCTACCAGCAACAAACTTAGCAGATGGATATTTAGCAACGTATTCAGAGATACGACCTCTTCTTTCGTTTTTCAATTCCATAACAAATGCTAATTTTTCAGCATCGATTCCAGCCTCGTCATAGATGTATCCTTCAGAATCTGAAAGAGTAACAACTTTAGCGCCTAAATGAGTAGCTTTCTCACAAGCAAATTGAGCAACGTTTCCAGAACCAGAAACAGCAACTACCTTTCCGTTGAAAGAATCTCCTTTAGTAGCTAACATTTCTTTAGCAAAATATACAGTACCATATCCTGTAGCCTCTGGACGGATTAATGAACCACCCCAGTTACGCGCTTTACCAGTTAATACACCAGTAAATTCATTACGAATTCTTTTATATTGACCAAACATGTAACCGATTTCACGACCACCAACACCGATATCACCAGCAGGTACGTCCGTATCAGCACCAATATGACGAGATAATTCAGTCATAAAAGATTGACAAAATTTCATTACTTCGTTGTCAGATTTTCCTTTTGGATCAAAGTCAGAACCTCCTTTACCACCACCCATAGGTAAAGTAGTCAAGGAATTTTTAAAAATTTGCTCGAATCCTAAGAATTTTAAGATAGATAAGTTAACAGATGGGTGGAAACGTAAACCACCTTTGTACGGTCCGATTGCAGAGTTAAACTCCACACGGTATCCTCTATTCACTTGGATTTCACCTTTATCATCTAACCAAGGAACTCTGAAGATAATTGTTCTTTCTGGCTCAACAATTCTGTCTAAAATTTTAGCAGCTTTGTACTTTGGTGTTTCTTCGATTACTGGAATTACTGCTTCCGCAACTTCGTGAACCGCTTGAATAAATTCTTTCTCATGACCATGTGTAGCCTTCACTTTATCCATGAACGCATCAATCTGAGCTTGGTATCTACTTGACATTACAACAAATTTTTAATTATTATGGCGCAAATGTATGTATTTTTAATTTACACATCTTAAAAGAAATCGAAAAAAAAAGTTAGATTATCAACAAAATTTTGTGATAAAATTAGAAATGATTTTTTTTCCAAAATCCGTCAAAATAGATTCAGGATGAAACTGAACTCCAACTACTGGAAAAGAAGTGTGTTCAAAAGCCATTAGTACATTGTTTTCAGAAATCGCAGTTTTACGAAACTCAACTTCATCTTTAAGTTCGATTCCCCAGCTATGGTATAAACCAACCTTAAATCTATGAGGGATTCCATCAAACAATAAATTAGTAGACAGTTGACTACAATATTCTGCAACTCCATGTTTTACTTCCTGTTGATTAAACAAAGTTGCGTGTTTGTATATTGCTAATGCTTGCATACCTAAACAAACGCCAAGTATTGGTTTTTTTTCAAATGTGTAATGAATGACCTCCATCAATCTTCCAGCATCTCTAGGTAAACCTGGACCTGGAGATAAAACTATCGCGTCATATTTATCTACCTCCGATAACTCCAACTTGTCGTTCCTAATAACATCTACCAAACAATCAAGCTCTTCTAAATAGTGTAAAAGATTGTAAGTGAACGAGTCATAATTATCAATTAATAATATTCGCATGAACACAAAATTAATATTTACCAAACAAAGTTGGTTATTTAAGAAAAGTTTATCTTTATCCTTCTAAAAAAAACACGATAATGAAACAAACTTACAGTATTCCAGGTGCACCAGCTCCGATAGGACCGTATAGTCCAGCCGTTTTAAAAAATGACACACTTTATATTAGCGGTCAAATCCCAACAAATCCGACAACTGGAAAACTTACCTTAGAAACAATTGAAGCGTCTACCAAACAAATAATGGACAACATTGGACTCTTATTAAATGAGGCAGGTATGCATTATTCCAACATCGTAAAATGCACAATCTTTGTTACTGATTTAAACGATTTCACAAAAGTAAATAGTGTATACGGTTCCTATTTCAGTGAAATGCCACCCGCTAGAGAAACAGTTCAAGTTAGTCGACTACCACTTGATGTTCCGATTGAAATTTCATGTATAGCTATTAGACATTAGACTCTAGACATTAGACTCTAGACATTAGATAAAAGACTTGAGATAAAAAAAATAGAGTTGAGTCAATAAATGCTAATTCAATCCTATTTTTAACTATCTGTAAATTCCTAAAAACGAAACACTGAATCAAGGTATTGACATATCGATTATCATCGTTAACTACAATGTATCTTACTTTTTAGAACAATGTTTAGTATCCGTATATAAAGCCTTAGAAACAATTTCTGGAGAGGTTTTCGTGGTAGATAACAACTCAATGGATGGCTCTGTTGAGATGGTCCAAAAAAAATTCCCCAACGTTCACCTGATTGCAAACAAGCAAAATGTAGGCTTCTCAACCGCTAACAATCAAGCAATTAAACTTTCTAAAGGTAAATATATTTTATTATTAAATCCTGACACAGTCGTTAGCGAAGATACCTTCTTTAAAACAATAACCTTTTTAAACAACCATCCAAATGCAGGAGGACTAGGAGTCCGCATGATAGATGGAAAAGGTAATTTTTTACCCGAATCCAAAAGAGGTTTACCTACTCCTGCGGTCGCTTTTTATAAGATTTTCGGTCTATCTACACTTTTCCCAAAATCAAAAAAAGCTGGTCGCTACCATTTGGGATTTCTATCCGAACATGAAACTCATAAAGTAGACATACTAAGTGGAGCATTTATGCTTATGCGAAAAAAAGCACTTGACAAAGTCGGATTATTGGACGAAGCATTTTTTATGTATGGTGAAGATATTGATCTATCCTATCGAATTCAACTTGGAGGATATGACAACTATTATTTTCCGGGAACAAAAATAATTCATTACAAAGGAGAAAGCACCAAAAAGAGTTCCGTAAACTATGTTTTCGTTTTTTATAATGCAATGATCATATTCGCTAAAAAACATTTTTCCGAAAACAATGCGAACCTATTTTCATTCCTTATAAACGTAGCAATCTATTTAAGAGCTGCAGGAGCACTATTGGTTAGATTTACAAAAAAATCATTCCTACCGATTATTGACTTAACTACTGTTATTTTTGGTTTATACGGTATTACACACTATTGGAAAACGTATAAAAACATCATTTTTGAAACTTCTATTTTACAAATCGCTCTGCCAACTTATGCAACAATATGGCTATTAACAATCTATTATCAAGGTGGATACGACAAACCTTTTAAACAAAAATCTTCTTACCTAGGCACCTTTATCGGCACAGTAATTATTTTATCGTTTTATGCTTTACTTCCTAAATCGTATCAATTTTCTCGCTTATTTATATTAGCTGGTGCATTAATTACTTGTTTTTATTTTATTCTTTCTAGAGTATTACTAGCTTTGATTTTAGGTGGGAAATTTGCTTCCAACAAAACAACACAAAAGATTTTTGCGGTTATAGGTTCACCACAAGAGATCAGTCGCGTTGAACAATTATTACACCAAAGCATAAACAACAATTCTCAAATATTGGCAATTTCAGCTACAGATCAAAAAAATGAAAGTCAAATCGGTACCATTTCACAACTTGACCAAATTGTACATCTAAATCCTATAGACGAAATTATTTTTTGTGCAAAAGACCTGTCATCCAATCAAATTATTAGTTGGATGGTAGAACTTAATAAATACCCAATCGATTTTAAGATTGCACACCCTGATTCTCTTTACCTTATTGGAAGTAACTCTACAAATACCAATGGTGAATTATACACTTTAGACTTGTATAATATAAACAGCCCAAAAAACAAACGTAATAAAAGAACTTTTGACTTTTTAACTGCAACAGGAATTCTACTTTTTACCCCATGTATAATTTGGTTATTCCATAACAAAAAACAACTTTTAATTAATCTTTTTGCATGCTTATTAGGTAGAAAAACTTGGGTAGGAATTACGCTTGATCAAAAAAATCAAACCAATCAACTTCCTAAAATATCTAACGGTATTTTTAGTCCAACCTTCCACTTAAGTAATACAGAACAAACACTTACAGAAAAACTTAATCTTATTTACGCTAGAGATTATTCAATTTACAAAGATTGGGAAATCTTTAAACGTAATTGGAAACACATCGATAAACCAAACTAACAAACTGACCTTCAACCCTATCCATAAACTTTTTCGTATTAATCTCTTTCTTTTACTGAAATAAAGCACTTATAACCTTCAAAAGTTCCTCATATTTTAAAAACTTAGCTCAGGCATTCGTTGTTCGTTTGGAAAAATGACTTATTTTTGCGTTGGAATCAACATTTAAAATCCACAATAAAATGGCTCAAATGGAAATTAGACTTCCTAAAATGGGAGAAAGTGTAACAGAAGCTACAATTACAAACTGGTTAAAAAACATTGGTGATACAGTTGCAATGGACGAACCATTGGTAGAAGTAGCAACAGACAAAGTGGATAACGAGCTACCTTCCGAAGCAGAAGGAGTTTTAGTTAAGGTTTTTTTTGAAAAAGACCAAGTAGCTCAAGTTGGTGATGTAATAGCATTAATCTCAACGGACGGTTCTGTTACCGTAGATACGCCTGCACCTAAAGTAGAAGAAGTAGTTAAAGAAATTCCATCCATTGTAAATAACAGCACGGAGTCGTTAGTTACACCTATTTTAGAATCTAATAGCAACAAATTTTATTCTCCATTAGTAAGAAGTATCGCTGAAAAAGAAAGTATTTCAAACAATGAATTGGAAACAATTGTAGGTACAGGACAGGAAGGAAGAGTAACTAAAAAAGACATATTAGACTATGTTGCTAATAGAGGGCAAAAAACTCCAACTACCCCAACCCCTGCTAATGCCTCAATTACAAACAATACAACTACACAAGAACCTGTTAAACCAAATATACCTTCAACTAAAGAGATACTTGCAGTTCCAAGTGGAAATGACGAAATAATCGAAATGGACAGAATGCGAAAATTAATCGCAGACCACATGGTAATGTCTAAACACACTTCTCCTCACGTAACATCTTTTGTAGAAGCAGATGTAACTAACATTGTGAAATGGAGAGAAAAAATCAAAGATGAATTCAAACGTAGAGAAGGTGAAAACATTACTTTCACGCCTATCTTCATGGAAGCAATTGCAAAAGCAATTAAAGATTTCCCAATGATCAATGTCTCGGTGAATGGAACACAAATCATTAAAAAGAAAGATATTAACCTAGGTATGGCTACTGCTTTACCAAGTGGAAATTTAATAGTGCCTGTAATCAAAAATGCAGACCGCTTAAATTTAACTGGATTAACAAAAGAAGTTAACCAACTAGCTCGTAATGCTCGAGACAACAAGTTGAAACCTGAAGATATTCAAGGAGGTACTTACACCGTAACAAATGTTGGTTCATTTGGAAACGTAATGGGAACTCCAATTATTAATCAACCTCAGGTTGCCATATTAGCGCTTGGTGCTGTTCGTAAAATGCCTGCTGTGATCGAAACACCAGAAGGAGATTTTATTGGTATCCGACACAAAATGTTTTTATCACATTCTTATGACCACAGAGTTGTAGATGGCTCTTTGGGAGGGCAATTTGTTCGTAGAGTCGCTGACTACCTAGAAAGTTTCGACATAAACAGAGAGATCTAACATTAAATCCCTATTTCAAATTAAAAGCTCGAATTATCGGGCTTTTTTTATGAAAATAAATAAAAATAAAAAAATATAGATTATATTTACTTTTTTGAAATTGAACTCATTAAGGCAATATGAATTAAATGTAACCTTATTGTGTTTAATCGACTTGAAATCAATTCAATAAATTTAGTATGAAGTTTTTTTTATTTATTGTATGCATTTTATTCTATTCTGTTGCACACAGTCAATTTGCAATAGACGACATCAAGACGTTGATTAAAGGAGCGACATCTGAAGAATTGGTTTATACGTGGAATGGTTGTATTGAAGAAACAGAATACCATGCTGCTGATTTAATTAGTGATGCATTATTGAAAAAAAATCCAAACAATAAAAATTTCATTTATCGTAAAGGTTTATCAACTTTTTATTATAAAAAAGACTATAAACTTGCTCTAGGGTATATGAAAAAAGCGGTTACAAATGTTTCTCCAAAACATGACCCAGAATCAGGAATGGAAACAAAAGCACCAATTGAAGCTTATTATTACTATGCTTATTGCTTAGAAAATGTTGGTGATTACGTAGAAGCGGAAAAATTTTATAAAAAATTTCTAGAAAATCAAATTGGAAAAACAACACGATTAACTAAAACGGCAAGTCTCAAAGTTTCAAATAATGCAATTGCAGCAAAATATAAAGCAACACCTAAAAAAGTCGACATCCGATTAATTGGAGACTCTGTTAATACGGTTAACCCAGAATATGCACCAATTATATCCCCTGACGGTACAACAATATATTTCACTTCACGACAAACTTGGACGGAAGACTCATTGAAAGAATATGTGGAAGATTTCACGAATTTATCTCCCGAAGACATTTTTGTGAGTTATAAAAAATCAGAAACTAGCTGGACGAAACCAAAGAAAATGAAGTTCTGTAAATTGGAACTGAACGAAGCTACTGTATCTATTACTCCTGATGAACGAATGTTGTATGTATATCGTGACACCAAACAAAATGGCGATTTATTTCAAATAGACCTTTTGGCTACATCTAGAAATACAGACTCATTAAATCTAATTTCTATACCTGATGTAAATACTAAATATTGGGAAAGTCACATCTATTTCAATGAAGATAACAATTTTGCAATATTTTCTTCTGATAGACCTGGTGGATATGGTGGAAGAGATCTATACAGAATCGTTAAATTACCAGATGGAAATTGGAGTAAACCACAAAATATGGGACCTACGATTAATACTCAATTCGATGAAGATGCTCCTTTTTTGTCAATTGATAACAAGAACCTTTATTTTTCAAGTAATTGCGACAAAAGCATGGGGGGATTTGACATTTATACCTGTGTGAAAATAGATGATAATTTATGGAGTACCCCTGTGAATTTGGGATATCCAATAAATTCAGAAAGAGACGACATCTATTACTCAACTACTGCAGATGGGTTAAAAGCTTATTTTTCTTCGAATAGATTAAATGGAATTGGACAAGTTGATATTTATGAAATCAATTATGTTCCATTAGATATAAAAACAAACTTCTTACTTACTGGACATATTCAACGAACAGACAAAAAACAACTGAATAAACTAACAGACGTTGAAGTTTCGTGTCAAAATTGCGACTCAAACAAGAAAAAAATTCTAAGACCAAGATTACGTGATGGTTATTTTATTACCGCATTAGAACCTTGCAGAGATTACTTAGTTGAAGTTTTAGGCCCAAACAAAGAAGTTTTATATACTGAGAACATAAGTACTTCCTGTGAATTGAATGTTGAAAAAATCGAAAGAGAACTTACAATCAACGAACCTTCTTTGAACGTAAAAAACAAGTAGTTCTTCAAAAATACACATGAAATTAAATCTAACAAGACCCTTAGCTATTTTTGATTTAGAGGCTACTGGTTTAAATATAGCAAAGGAACGTATCGTTGAAATTGCGATTCTTAAAATTAATCCTGATGGAAGTGAAGAACGTTTTAAATCGCTTGTAAATCCAGAAATATTAATTACTGAAGAAGTTACCAAAATCCATGGTATTTCAAATGAAGATGTTAAAGACGCACCAACGTTTAAAGATATAACTCCTAAAATAATACAATTTATTGGAGATGCTGATTTAGCAGGATATAATTCCAACAAGTTTGATATTCCTTTGTTAGCAGAAGAGTTAATACGGGTAGGAAGTGATTTTGATCTATCAACAAGACACTTTGTAGATGTTCAAAACATATTTCACAAAATGGAACAACGAACACTAAGTGCAGCGTATCAATTCTACTGTCAAAAAGAATTGATTGACGCTCATGATGCAATGAATGATACAAATGCAACTTGGGAAGTTCTAAAATCTCAATTAGAGAAATATGAGTCATTAAAAAATGATATTCCATCGCTTGCCGAATTTTCGAGAGCAGGTAATTTAAAAACCTTAGATTTTGCAGGAAGATTAGTCATTAATGATCAAGGTGATGGGGTATATAATTTTGGAAAACACAAAGGTAAAACCATCCAAGAAGTTCATGAAATTGAGCCAGGATATTACAGTTGGTTTATATCTCCAAATACAGATTTTCCTTTATACACCAAGCAAAAACTAAGAGAAGTAATGGATAAAATCAAAGCCAAAAACAAGGCGGAAAATGCTTCATCTTCTGATTTAGCTTCTCAACTTGAAGCATTAAAAACAAAATTCAACAAATAAATGAAAATCATTTGTATCGGTCGAAATTACGCTGACCATGCGAAAGAAATGAATGCTCCGACTCCTGAGTTTCCATTATTTTTCTTAAAACCAGATTCAGCTATTTTACCTAAAAGAACTCCTTTTTATTATCCTGAATTTACTACAGACTTACATTACGAATGTGAAGTAATTGTTCGTATCAATAAGCTAGGTAAAAATATTTCAGAAAAATTTGCCCATACCTATTACGATGAAATTGGATTAGGAATTGATTTCACAGCTCGTGATATACAAGAAGAATGTAAAGCAAAAGGCTTACCTTGGGAACGAGCAAAGGCTTTTGATGGTTCAGCAATAATCTGTGAAAAATTTATTCAAAAAGAAGATTTAGACTTAGCAAAAATTGAATTTCATTTATTAAAAAACAATGAGATTGTTCAACAAGGGAATACCAAAGATTTCATATTTTCAATTGATACGATTATATCCTATGTTTCTAAATATATGACGCTTAAAATTGGAGACATTATTTTCACAGGTACTCCTGCAGGAGTTGGTCCAGTAAAAATTGGAGATACATTACAAGGATTTATTGGAGAAAAGGAGATGTATAAGTTACAAGTTAAGTAACGGGCTTCGAGAGCCTCAGCCGACGTCACAGGAGTTACGAGTTAAGAGTTACGAGTGACGATTAAAAAGATTTTTTTGGTTTCGTTTTTGATATTAAAAATTATACCTATATTTGCACACCAAAACACGGAGGATGTAGCTCAGTAGGTTAGAGCGTCGGTTTGTGGTTCCGAAGGTCGTGGGTTCGAGACCCATCTTCCTCCCTTAATTCAAAGTCGTCTTATTAGGCGACTTTTTTTGTTAGTACTATTATGAAAAACAAAGAAGCTATCGACAAACGAAGAACGTTTGGAATTATTTCTCACCCAGATGCTGGAAAAACAACCTTAACGGAAAAACTATTACTTTTTGGAGGAGCAATACAAACAGCAGGTGCAGTAAAAAACAATAAAATCAAAAAAACTGCTACTTCGGATTTCATGGAGATTGAAAAACAACGTGGTATTTCGGTAGCGACTTCCGTGATGGCTTTTGAGTACAAAGGAAAGCAAGTAAACATATTAGATACACCTGGACACAAAGATTTTGCAGAGGATACGTATAGAACATTGACTGCTGTAGACAGTGTAATATTAGTGATCGACTGTGCGAATGGTGTTGAGCAACAAACCGAAAAATTGATGGAAGTTTGTCGTATGCGAAACACACCAGTGATTGTTTTCATTAACAAAATGGACCGTGAAGGACAGGATCCGTTCACTTTATTGGATGAAATTGAATCAAAATTGAACATCAAGGTTTGTCCGTTGGCTTGGCCGATAGGGATGGGTGACCGTTTCAAAGGGGTATATAATATATTCGAGAAAAATGTAAACTTATTTCAAGCTAGTAAAACAAAAATCGCGAAAGAAATTGTCTCGATTTCGGATGTTAACAGTAAAGAAATTGATGAATTGGTTGGAGAGTCATTTGCACAAGAATTGCGTGATGATCTAGAGATGATTGAAGGTGTATACAATCCTTTTGATCGTGAAACATATTTAGCAGGAGAATACGCACCTGTATTTTTTGGATCTGCAGTTAACAATTTTGGAGTTCAAGAATTATTGGACGCATTTATTGAAATCTCCCCTACTCCAAAATCACGAGAAACAGATTTAAAAACAATTGATCCATACGACGATAAATTTTCTGGGTTTGTATTTAAAATTCATGCCAATTTAGATCCAAAACACCGTGATCGAATTGCCTTTTTACGTATTGTTTCAGGTAAATTTGAGCGAAATACTTTTTACAATCATGTACGTTTGGGTAAAAAAATTAAGTTCCCAAATCCAACATCCTTCATGGCGCAAGACAAAAGTGTGATTGATGAAGCATTTCCTGGGGATGTAATTGGACTATATGATTCTGGGAACTTCAAAATTGGCGACACCTTGAACGAAGGAGAAAAATTTATGTTTAAAGGAATTCCAAGTTTTTCACCAGAATTATTCCAAGAATTAGAAAATTTAGACCCTTTAAAGTCTAAGCAGTTAGAAAAGGGAATCAGTCAGTTAACTGATGAGGGAGTTGCACAATTATTTATTCAACAACCAGGTAATCGAAAAATCATTGGAACGGTTGGCCAACTTCAATTCGAGGTAATTGCACATCGTTTACATCATGAATATGGGGCATCTTGTCGTTTTACACCTCGTAACTATGTCAAAGCATGTTGGATTACAACAGATAACGATGTTGAATTAAAACGTTTTATCAATACAAAATCAGGGAATATCGCTAAAGACAAAGACGATAATTATGTATTTTTAGCAGAGACACCATTTTTATTACAAATGGCTGAAAAAGATTACCCAGAATTGACTTTTCATACGACTTCTGAGTTTAAATTAACGGAAAATTTATAGGCAACTTCACCTAATATTTAACGTCTTTCAATAAATTAGACACCTTATGAAAAATTTACTTTTCGTAGTATTATTTATTTTCACATTCATTCACTATAGTTTTTCTCAAGATGAATGTACCACAGCGACAGTACTAAACAATGTAGATAATTTCTGTTCTACAACACCTTACAGTAATAATACAGCTACTCCGACAAATTTGAGTTACCCTTCTTGTTGGGGCAGTTTGTCAAATAACGACATTGTAGATGTATGGTTTAAATTTGTTGCGACAGGATCGAATTTGACTATTGATGTTACTCCTTCTTCATCAGGTGGTATTGGAGGGTATTGGGACAAATTATTTGTAGCACTTTATACAGGTGATTGTGTTCCTGCTAGTACCTATTTAACAAACTGTACAACCCCTACTTCTTATGGTTCTCCTGCGAAAATTAAACTATTAAACATTACAAAAGACCAAACTTACTTTATAAGAATAGGAAGTAGATCTAGTTATACAGGAACCTTCGATTTGTGTATTGACAATTATGAACCAGCACCTGTTGCATCTGCAGATTGTGGAGGTGCAATTAAATTGTGTAATAAAAATCCTCAATCTGCTCAAGGAATTTTATCTAATGGAGTAAATAAATCAGAAACAAACAATGTAAAACTTGGCACACAAGCCATGAGTGAGCATAAAACTATTTGGTATTATTTCACTTGTGGAACACCTGGAACTCTTACTTTCAATATAAAACCTAAAGACATTAGTAATGATATTGATTTTGGGCTATATCAAGTTCCTGGCAATAACGCATGTGGAACATTAACTGCACTCCGAATTAATACAACCTCTTGTATTAAAGGAGATGGTTCAAGTGGTTTAAACCTTACAAGCACGGACATTCAGGAAGCTAGTGGCTGTAATTCAAGCACACAAGATGCGTTTAGTAAATACATAGATATGACTGAAAATACTACTTATGTATTAGTAATTGATAACGCAAACGGAGATGCAGGATTTGACTTAACATTTGGTGGAACAGGAACTTTTAGCCCTGCTCCTGTTATTACGTTAAATCCAAATAAAAACAATATATGTGTCGGTGATAAAATTGATTTTTCTGGGTCTACTACTAAGGGATTCACAAGTTTAAACTGGACCTTTACGAGTAGTGGTTCACCTCAATTAGTATCTGGAGCTACAGCTTCTCAAACCTACAATACTGATGGAATTTTTACAGAAAAATTAGTAGCAACAAACAATATTGGTTGTAAAGATTCAATTACTCAAAAAATATATGTCAATAAACCTCCTAAAATAGACTTAACACCAACCACATCTAATCTTTGTCCGAACTCAACTGTAAATCTTACTGGAAATATTACTACTTATGGAACTATTGCAAATACAGGAGTTGAAAGTCCAAACACAATAAAAACGATTACATGGATTCCTTCTACTGGACCAAATATAACACTTACTAATACCGTTTTACCAACTACTCCATATGGTCAAACTGGAACCTCAACGACAACCGCTTCTTCTGTATCAGGCACCGTAAAATTATCGGTTAGTGATCAAACAGGTTGTACCAATGTTGTTACTTCAACAATTAATGTTTCAGGCCCAACAGCTCCAACTTGTTCAGGAACTTCTGTTTGCAAGGGAGCGGTTGCATCTGTTACTGCTACGGGAAATACTGGTGCAACTTTTAAATGGTATGATGCAGCGACCAATGGAAATGTAGTTTCTAATTCTGCTACCTACTCTCCAACAATAAACGCTGCTGTTTCATACTGGGTAACACAAACAATTGGAAGTTGCGAAAGTGAACGTACTAAAGTTGATTTTACTTTAAAAACCGTTGAAACTCCATCGATTCAATGTGGTTCCTCCACCATTAATTCCGTTGAATTTAATTGGGCGGCTTCAACTGGAGCAACTAGTTACACTGTATCCTATAATCCTGGATCAGGTATTATTACAAGTTCGGAAACATTAACCACAAAAAAAATTAGTGGTCTAACTGCTGGTCAAACAATCGCGTTAACTGTTACGCCTGTAGGGACTGGATGTTATTCTCCAGCAACCTTTTCATGTACTGCTAATAATTGTCCTTCCCCAACAATAACGACACAACCAGTGAATGTAACCATTTGTGAAGGCTCAAAAACTTCATTTTCAGTGGTTCAAACAGGCGGAAGTACGTTTAAATGGCAAGTCTCCACAAATGGTGGAAGTACCTATACAGATGTTGCTGCAAGTTCAATTTATTCCGGTGAAAATACAACTACACTTAGCATTTCGGATGTAACAGGTTTAAAAGATAACAAGTATCAGGTTATCGTATATCCATCCACTGGTACCTGCTCTCTAACTTCTACACCTGCAACATTAACAGTAAATACTATTCCAACGGCTACCATATCTAGTGATGTTTCACAATGTGATAACGTTTCTAGTCCAACGGTTACATTTACAGGATCAAACGGTACTGCACCTTACACCTTTACTTATTCTAAAAATGGTACAGGTGGTAGTACACTAGTTACTTCTTCCGGGAATACAGCCTCAATTATCATCCCATCTACTCCTGCATCGGTTAATTCTTTTGAAATAACAAAAATCACCGATAATAATGGCTGTACAAAAGATATCACTGGTCAATCAAACAAAGTAACTATTAAAGCAATAGAAAAACCTACACTTACCTGTGGAAACTCAACTACCTCCAGCATAACCTATAATTGGACTTCTTGCTCGGGAGTAACGGACTATAGCATTTCTACTAATACTGGTACTGGAGCAATAAACGCTCCTAATCAAACAGGATTAACTTTTACCTTGAATGGAGTTACTTCTGGAGGAAGTGCAAAGATCACTGTGACACCAAATGGAACTGGATGCTACACTTCTGATACATTGACATGTATTGCTAAAAACTGCCCCTCTCCGACCATAGATACTCAACCTATTTCAGTAACTAAATGCGCTAAAGAAACTGCCTCATTTACAATTGCTCAAACTGGAGGTGCCTCAATACAATGGCAGATAAGTACAAATGGTGGACAAACGTTTAGTGATGTTGTTGCATCTTCGATTTATTCTGGTGAAAAAACAATTTCCTTGGCTATTTCGGATGTTTCAGGTCTAAATGGAACTATTTTTAAAGCAAAAGTAACTGAAGCTGGAGGTACATGTTATGTAATATCAAATCCTGCAACTTTAACAGTAAATGTATTACCTACAGCAACTATTACAGGTACAAATGCAATATGCTTTGGGAAATCTACGGATTTGAATATTGTATTAACAGGCAATGGTCCATGGAATTTTTCTTATTCAGATGGTACAAATACAACAGCTGTAAACAATGCACTTTCTAGTCCTAACAAAATAACAGTAACTCCAAGTATACAGACAACGTATTCATTAGTCTCCATTGCAGACGCGAATTGTACAGGAACCTTTAGTGGAAGTGCTATAATTACGGTGAATGCTATACCTGTTGCAACACCTTTAGCCGATTCCACCTTATGTCACTCGAACACAAAGACTGCAATAATATTTGAAAGTACTCCTTCGGGAGCAAGTTTTGATTGGGTGAATACGGATGTTTCCATAAACTTACCGAGTAAAGGCACTGGAAATATTGGAGCATTTAAAGTCACTAACACTACAATTTCTCCTATTACAAATACCATCACTGCAACACCTACTTTAGCAGGATGTGTTGGTTCCCCGATAGTGTTTCATTTAACAATCAATCCGGTTATTACTACGAAAATTACAGCAACAGATTCTACGATGAGTTCTATTAGTTTTAAATGGGATCCGGTGACAGGAGCCACCAATTATCTTGTTTCTGAATCTATAAAATCAGGTTCTACAACAAATCCTTTCAACGCAGTAAACTTGGCTTCCCCTATCGCAACAACGTATACAAAATATGGATTAACCATGCGCGATAGAGTAACCTTGAATGTTGTACCTAAAGGAGCTATAGGAACCTGTTTTCTTCCTGCTTCACTAACTGCAATGACCGACACGTGTAAACAAGCAACAATAACATCCCAACCTGTATCCGTAGGTAAATGTATTACGGGAAATGCCTCATTTTCATTTGCAGCAAAAGGTAATGCAACAATATCAGGTATCCAGTGGCAATTAAGTAATGATGGGGTGAATTGGAATAATGTTTCAAATACATCACCATATTCTGGAGCAACAACTACAATGCTCAATATTTCAAATTTGAATGGATTAAATGGTTTGAAGTACCGAGCAAGTATTCTTGGTACGCTTAACGCTTGTGAAATATTTACGGACATCGCTGAACTTACTGTTTATCCTCTTCCAACAGCAAATTTCTCAATGGATAAAACAACAGGGTGTGCTCCTTTGAATGTGACTTTTACCGACAATTCAGGTTATAGTGACGCCACGATCACTTGGGATTTTGGAGATGGAACAACTATGACTAAGAACGTAGACATGGACCTAACTGAATCACACATTTTTCAATTAGCAGATAGTTTTAATATTTCTCTAATTGTCAATCGAAATGGATGTTTGGATACCATGACACAAAAAGTAAAAGTTGTAGCGCCAGCTGTTGCTAAATTTATTGCAGACCAAACAACCTTGCCACTATTAGATTCTAAAATTCAACTTACAAATTTATCCTCTGCTAATTCCGTAATTTATAAATGGACTTTTGACGATAATTCTCCAATATCAACTGCAAAAAATCCAAAGCATGAATTTGATGGCATTCCGGGAGAGCATATTGTTACCCTATACACTTCCTCCATATTTAGCTTTTCAGACACGAATTGTGTAGATGTATACAAACAAAAGATTACAATTTTGGATGATATTATTTATTACATACCTAACACATTTACTCCAAATGGCGACGAAATAAACAATACATTTCAGCCTATTTTCTATAGTGGATTCGATCCTCAAAACTACTATTTTGTGATATATAATCGCTGGGGCGAAGTGATATTCGAATCATTAAATCCAGCATACGGTTGGGACGGAACATACAATAATAAAATTGCTGAAACAGCTACATACCTATGGAAAGTACAATTCAAAGAAAAACAAACTGAAAAAGAGCACATAAAAACTGGTCACCTCAATTTGATAAGGTAATTGGTTAGATTAATTTGTTGAGGCTATTTCATATTGATTTAGCCTCTTTTTTTCAACATAAGACTAGCATTATTAATAAGATACAAGCAACCTAAACAAAAAAATGACGTTAAATGATTACATTTGATTCTAATTTTTTCCTGCTGTAAAGAAATTAAAACAATACGCTATTATGCTTAAAAAGCTACTTATATATTACAGGAATTCTATCCTTCTAACTCTATTTTTCACCTTATCATTTGGTTATTTATCCTTTGCACAACCAGCTAATGATGAATGTTCAGGTGCAAATTTACTACCCTCAACGAAAGTTTGCGTTGGTACTACAGGAGATTTAACTGGAGCTACACTTACCAAACCAACCCCAGCAAATTTCAATAAGAATGATGTTTGGTATTCCTTTGTAGCAAATGGACCTATTCACTATATAAATTTAATCGGGGATGACAAAAGTTTTCAAGCTGGAATTGAAATTTACAAGGGAAATTGTGGCACAAGTAGTTTTACATTACTTGGTACAGGTGTAACACCAGCAATATCGAGCAGTTTTACCAGTACTGCTAGCGCAATGAGTGCGACTATTTATGGGTTAACACCTTCTCAAACCTATTACTATCGTGTTTTTCACAATGGTACAACAGTAATAGACACGACGACATTCACAACCTGTGTAGAAAACTATATAACCAACAATGAATGTATAAATGCTGACACATTAGACGTAGGAAAACCAGGAGAATCTTGTTCTTCAACTGCAGGGAGAATCCAAGGGGCAACTCTTTCCTCCTCCCCTTGTGTAACTTCCTATAATAGCGATGTTTGGTTTAAATTTAAAGCTACAGGACCTAAACATTTCATTACTGTGAAAGGCGCTACAGACTTCAATCCAATTATTCAATTTTACCCTGGAGATTGTGCAAGTACCCCATTAACATGTGAAAATAAAAATAATTCGAAGGGTACTTCCGAAATGATTTCCCCTGCTAATTTAGAAAAAGATAAATGGTATTATGTTCGGATTTATAGTCCAATAACAACTACTACTCCATATTTCGAAATTTGTGTAACAACGCCCCCAAGTAATGATGAATGCGATGGAGCTATTGAAGTTAAACCAGGATTAACTTGTGATGGCACATTCTCCGATGGAACATACGCCTCTAAATCACTAGTCCCTAATAGCAATACCTTCGGAGATCCAAACGATGATGTATGGTTTAAATTTAAAGCAGATACCACTTTGGCTTTTATTTCTGTTAGTGGTTCAGCAACTTACGACGCAGTAGTTGAAGTGTTTAAAGGTTGTGATGCTGCTACAGCAACTACTGTAGCTAAGCCAACAACTTCCATTTTTGTTAACGATGCAAATTATGTTGTAAATCAATTTGGAAATGCAGTTATAACCGGACTTACAAAAGGAGCAACCTACTATTATCGCGTGTACGATAAAGGAAGTACAAATTCAGATTATTCCTTTTCTACATGCGTTGTAAATCCTGTTACAAACGATGATTGCACCAAAGCAATTAAGATGTCTTCCTCCTACAATTGTAAAATGATTGATGGAGATGGAACGTATGCTTCCCCAAGTGCTTTTGCTGCTACTGCATATGCAAACGACGATGTTTGGTATAAATTTGATGCCTTAAGTTCGAATTGTGCTATTTCCATTAACGCATCTTTAAATTACACTCCAATTGTTGAAATTTATGCTAGTTGTACGAATGCTACTCCAATTAAAACAATTAACACATTAGCACAAGGTTGTCAAGACAATGCTGGTATCATTAAATTGAGTGGTTTAACTCCAAATAGCACGTATTATTATAGAATCTATAACATATATGATAATAAAAACACAAATGCAACTAAACCACCAACCTATACTTTTTCAACGTGTGTCACGCTAACACCAATTAATGATAATTGTGGAGCAAATGCAAAAGTCGTTTATCCGGATGATAAATGTAATTCAATCCTTGGGGACGCTACCTATGCGACTGCTTCGAGTTTTACCGCTTGTGAAACTAATGGAGATGCTGCTGATGATCTTTGGTATACTTTCACAGCACAAGGACCAACCCAATTTATAAATGTAAAGGCCTACGATTATCAATACGACCCAGTAGTACAATTATTTACAAAAAACTGTATTTCATTAGGCAATAACTTTTGTAATGACAAATCATACGTAACAAAATCTGCAGACAACATTGTAGCATTTACTGGTTTACAAAAGAACACAGAATATATGTATCGGGTGTATGACCATGCGGCTGTAAACCCAGACACCATGCGTTTTGAAACCTGTGTTGTTAACCCTGTATGTAATGATGATTGTGCTGGTGCTCTTCCACTATCAATCCATCAAACTTGTACTTCGATAAGTGGTGACGGAACGTATGCAACACCAGCTTTTACATTACCAAACAACGTCACCAACGGAACTCCCAACGATGATGTATGGTTTAAATTTGTAGCAACAAGTAGCAATTTATCTATTTCAGTTGAACCACTTGGAAAAAAATATAATCCAGTAGTTCAGGTTTTTGCATATGATTGTCCAACTGCATATAGTACAGCAATTAAAACCGAAGACCTAAGCTTTCCTAAAGGTGCTTTTGGTACGTTAAAATTAACTAACCTTCAAGTTGGTAAAACCTATTACTATTGTGTATATGATTTTGACGCTACTAACAAAGATACGATGCAATTTAACACCTGCATAGTAGAAAATGTAGTGAATGATGATTGTAAAGGTGCGATAGATGTTGTTACTTCTAGTTCATATACACCAACAGACGGTGATGGTACTTACGCTACTTTAAGTCTCGATGCATGTGGAAACACTAAAACAGCAGCTAACGACGATGTTTGGTTCCGATTTAAAGCAAACGGTTCAAACGAATTTATTACAGTCATCCCAACTAATCCCTCATACACTCCAATAGTTCAAGTATTCAAGGATTGTCCATCTGCTCCTTCTTTACCTACTCCATTAACAGCAGGGAATTGTATCACCAGCTATCCTAAAGGCAGTTTTGGAACTAGCCTTATTACTGGATTAACTAAAGACACATACTATTATTACCGTGTTTTTGATGCAAACACTTCTAACACTGGTAAAATGACTTTTTCTACAGGTGTTGTTGATCCCGTTGATAATGATGATTGTAAAAATGCAAAACAAGTTACAGCAGGGATTAGCTGTAGTTCCGTGGCTGGTGATGGTACATACGCTTCTGAATCTATGCCTGGATGTAAAGGAAACGCCAATGATGATGTATGGTTCAAATTCACACCTACAACATCCACACAAGTAATTTATGTAGAGGGTTCAAAAGATTATGATCCTGTAATACAAGTTTTTTCTAGTTGTGGATCATCCACAACATCTCCTGTTGAGGTTGTTGGAAATTGTAATGACATTCGATTTCCAAAAGGTGGATTAGGCTCATATACTATTTCTGGATTAAATACCACGCAAACCTATTATTATCGTGTATATGATTTCAATAGTGCTACCCCATCCCCAATGACATTTACAACTTGTGTAACTTCTCCTCCTCCTCCCCCCATTAACGATGAACCTTGTAAGGCAATTGAACTAACTCCTACAAATACCTGTTCCTATACAACTTATACTACAGAAGCTGCAACAGCAACTACTGGAACTGGAATACCTGCGCCAGGCTGTGCTTCCTACTTAGGAGCCGATGTATGGTTCAAAGTAAAAGTACCTTTCAGTGGACAATTAACTTTTACAACAAAAGAACTTGTAATTAAAGGAGCTGGTATGGCTTTATACACTGGAACTTGCTCCAATATGAAGTTAATTTCATGTGCTGGTGGAAGTGCAGTGATGCCTTCAATCAATCAAAAAGGTTTATTACCTGGAAGTTATATATGGATACGCATCTGGGAATATGGAAATGATAACAATGGTACTATTGATTTGTGCGTAACCAAACCAGCTGAAGCACCATTAGTTTCCGCTTGTTCTAATCAAGATTTTGAGAATGATTTATCCAGTTGGTTTGGCACAACCGGTGTTTTGTTTGCTGGCACAACGAATGCTCTATCTCCAGTTTATTCTCCAACAGTTTTTAACACAACTTCACCACCTAGCTGCTTTCAAATTATGAATGGTGGTATTGATCCTGTAGGTGGATTTAAAACGGTATACAAAGGAGCAAAATCTATCCGTTTGGGTAATAATAGTAGAGGCGGAACTGGTTATACGATTGAACAATATTTTCCAGTGACTAAAGAAAATGCAAGCTTTACGTACAATTACGCCGCCGTGCTTCAAAGTGGTGGACACCCAACACAAGAACAACCATTTTTTAAAGTGGAACTTTTTGATGATGATGGACAACAAATAGGATGTGGCGATTATTTAGTTGCAGCCCCAAAGACAGGTGTTGGTGACAATATCGGTTTTTTAAAATCCCCCAAAGATCCTCTCGTAATCTATAAACCTTGGTCTACGATCAACATCAATTTAACACCTTTCATCGGTAAGAATATACATGTTAGATATACCGTTGGGGGATGTTCCCATTTACAACACTACGGATATGTGTATTTGGATTGTGAATGTAAGCCATTTGAAATTAGTGCTGATAGGGAAATTCAGATAAAACCATCTAGGTATTGTTTAGGGGATACTGTTCGTTTATATGCTCCCAAAGGAGCTCTTTCCTATTCGTGGAAAAACGAAGCAAATATGGAAGTTTCGAATACAGATAGTTTAGTTTATAAAACAACTGTTAGCGGAAATCCAAAATTCAATTGCGATGTTACCATGTTCGGAACATCTTTATGTCCTGCAAGTATTCCTATTCAATTAGAAATTGCAAGTACTCCTACATTAATAATAACGAATCCAATTCCAGTTTGTCCAGACAGTACAATCGATATAACCAATGACAAAATTGTTGCAGGTTCTACTTCAAAATTGAAATACTCGTTTTATTTAGATAATACCTACTCTACCAAAATTCCAGACCCTACTAAAATTTCAACAGCAGCTACCTATTATATTATTGGAGAAAAAAGTGTCAGTTGTATCGACAAAAAGGAAATCAACGTAACGTTCAAACCCCTGCCTGAAGCAACAATTTTAAACAACCCAGAAGTATGTAAAAATGCCGTTTCTCCCGAAATACTATTTACTGGTTCTAAAGGTAAAGCACCGTATACTTTTACCTATGACGTAGACGGTTCTTCTAATAAAACCATACAAACAACGATTGGAAATTCGATAAAGCTAAGTGTTCCAACTTCATCTGCAGGAATTTTTAAGTATAACCTATTGAAAGTTAAAGATGCAAATGGATGTACACAAGATCAATTAGGCACTTCGACAGTTAAGATAAATGACATAATTACACAAACTATTTCCTGTGGCACAAAAACAACCAATTCTGTACAATTTAAATGGAATAACAATAGTGCTGCAACAAGTTATACCTATACCTACACAACAAACAAAGGGCAAACTGGTTCTGGTACATTACAAGCTGGTGCTATACAAACTACTATTAATGGTTTGACTTTGAATGAAAAGGTAGATATTCAAATCACCCCTGTTGGTGATCCGTGCGGAAAAATGTTTTCAGGCAGTTGTACTTCGTTAAATTGCAATTCACCAATCGTGGAAAGTAAACCACCGATCGTTCAATGTAATAATACGACGATTGATGCTATTACCTATATTTCATCTCCAATTGGAGGTAAAATAAAATGGACCAATGGTTGGTTACCGAGTACAAAAATTGGACAAATAGATAGTGCAACTGGAGTTTTCCCTTCATTTACTGCAATCAATAAATCCTATGCTCCAATATTAGATACAATTTTTATTACAGCATCTGATTTTTCCTGCACTGGACCAGCAACAGAACATTACATCACAATTAATCCAGACGCGCATGTTGTGGATCCTTCTGACGTGAAAGCATGTGCAGGTGATAAAACGAATGACATTCATTTTTCAACGAATAATACTGGAGGTACTACAACGTTTACTTGGAAAAACAACACTACTTCCATCGGTTTAGCTTCCAGTGGTTCCGGAGATATTACTGGATTCAAAACTATTAACACTACCAACGCTCCGATATTAGCCACAATTGAAGTTACTCCACATTTTTCTAATGCTGGTATTACCTGTGATGGACCATCTAAAACGTTCACCATCACCATTAATCCGCTTCCAAAAATACTTGCTGGAAACGATACATCCATTTGTAAAAATCAATCGATAAAAGTCCAAGCCAAAGGAGGTGTAAGTTATCAATGGAACAATGGTATTTCGGACAATCAAGTTTTCACCCCAACAGAAAATACCAAATACATAGTTCAAGGAACGGATGTAAACGGTTGTTTAAACAAGGATAGTTTACTAGTTACAATTAATGATTTACCGAAAGTAAATGCAGGGAAAGATACAGCTATTTGTAGCGGTGACGACATCCGATTAACAGCAACTGGAGCAAAATCGTATGTTTGGGATAATGGAGTAATCGACAATGTAGTTTTCAATCCAACAAAAAAAACTACGTATACTGTTGTTGGAACCGATATTAACGGATGTATTAATTCAGACGCAATCGATGTATCGATTTATTCACTCCCCAATGTAAACGGAGGAGAAGATCAATCTATTTGTATTGGATCAAGTACAGTATTAAAAGCGAGTGGAGCACTTAATTTTACCTGGGATAATGGCGTAAAAGATAACGAAACTTTTACACCAACTAAGTCTCAAAATTATGTAGTCTCAGGAAGTGATGTGTTTGGTTGTAAAAACACAGATACAGTGGTAATTAAAATTAATAATTTACCTAATGTACGTGCTGGTAATGACACAACAGTGTGTCAAGGATATGAGATACAAGTTAAAGGTCAAGGAGCATTAACCTACGTTTGGAATAATGGAGTTAAAGATCAAGTAAATTTTAAAGCAAACGTTAATCAACAATACGTGGTTATAGGAACGGATGCAAATGATTGCGTAAATAAAGATTCTATGTTAGTTTACGTTAATACAGCACCAACCGTTTTTGCTGGAAATGACACAACAATTTGCGCAGGAAATCCTATTCAATTACACGCTAAAGGTAATGCATTAAACTTCAGTTGGAATCAAAACGTCATCGATAATAATTCATTTACCCCACAACAAACTACAAACTATGTTTTAACTGGAACAGACGCTATTAACTGTACTAATTCAGATACTATCACAGTAACTATCAAAGAACTTCCTAACATAAACGCAGGCACTGATTCTTCCATCTGTATTGGTCAATCAGTTATTTTGAATGCAACAGGTGGAAAAACATATACATGGGATAATGGTGTAACTAACTTAAGCAAAGTTACTCCTAACCAAACCACAAAGTATCATGTAATTGGTTACGACAATTTTGGGTGTAATACTAACGATTCTATCACTATTACCGTTTATTCTCTACCAAATGTATCTGCTGGAGTAGACACAACGGTTTGTGAAGGTAGTAGTTTGCAACTCCAAGGTAAAGGAGGTGTAAGTTATTCTTGGAGTAACTTTGTTATGGATCAAGTACCTTTCAAACCTTCAAACACACAAAAATATACCGTAACTGGAACGGATATAAATGGTTGCACCAATAAGGATTCAATCCTTGTAACACTTAATCTTTTACCTACAATAACAATGAAAGAAGTGTGTGAAACACGCGAAGTAAATTTAACTGCTAATCATAAAGGTGCTTCTAGCAATGCATGGATTTCATCGGAAACAAGCATTGCGAGTATCGATAACGATGGAAAAGTAAACGGTCTAAAAAGCGGACAAAGCACAATTATTTTTACGGATTTTAATGGATGTAAAGATACTAAGACATTAACAGTCAATCCATCTCCTATTATTTTAAATGAGCCATTCGCGCTTTGCGCAAAGAGTAAAATTACACTGCAAGCAAATCACACAGCAGCAGTTATTAACCCATGGAGTACCTCTACCAGTAATATTCAATTAAATACTAATTCAGGAGAAATAACGGCGATAAATGCAGGAAATACACTTATTACTTTCACAGACAATAAAGGGTGTCAAATACAAAAAAATCTAACTGTACATCCTCTTCCTATTGTTGATTTTAAATCTGAAAAAATAATTTGTATCGATGATAGCATTCATATGCAGGATTTAAGTTCACCTAGTAGTGCAGTTGCTATTTGGACTTATGGTGATGGTACACGAACTACATCAGCAAGCCATAAATTTCAAAAAAGTGGTGTTTTTGCAGTATCGTTACTTTCTGAAACTGCCCATGGTTGTAAAGACTCAATTACCAAATTAACCTATGTAGAAGTTGTACCAAAACCAACTGTTACTTTTACTTTTACTCCAGATTCGATCGATATTTTTAATCCAGAAATATTCTTTACAAACAATTCGAATGCGAAACATTACAAATGGGTTTTTGGTGATGAAAAACCAATTTCAGTTTCTACCAATCCTACGCATATTTTTCCGGTTGCAACAGGACAACATTACATTGTCTCACTTACAGGCTATAACACAGACAACGGATGTGCTACAACCTATAAACAAGAAATTGTTTCCAAAGAACCTGTAATATACTATATACCAAACACATTTACACCAAATGGGGATGAAGTAAACAATACGTTTAAACCTATATTTTACAGTGGATTAGATATTTACAATTATCATTTAAGTATCTATAATCGTTGGGGAGAATTAATTTTTGAATCTAATAATTCAGACTATGGTTGGGATGGCACTTACGGAAATATTATTGTAGCATCCGCAACGTATATTTGGAAACTAGAATTCAAAGAAAAACTAACAGACAAACGTCACCATGCTACAGGTCATATAAATGTAATCAGGTAACTATTTTATACTCGTTCTAATGGCAACTTTTTCATTATTTGACGTTTAATTATTAACTTTGAAAACTTTTCATAAATACCTAGATATGAAGTCAAAAAATATAACTCTGATTCTCTTACTTTTTATTGTTGCATTTTCAATCAATTCATTTGCACAATTAACAATTACCAATAATCAAACAGCATTACAATTAGTTAATATTCTAAAAGGTTTAAATCCTGGTGTCACTATTACTAACCCAACATTAACAGCAACCTCTACCGCCGATCAACTAGGTGAATTTACTGGCGGAACTGCAAATGGTTTTCCTATAAATGAAGGTATCGTATTAACAACAGGAACCGTGAATGACGCATACACTGGTGGTTCAGGATCCAACCCACAGGCTGATAAAGCTGGTAATTTCGATAGAAAATCTGCAGGAGATGGAGATTTAGATGCCTTAGTTCAAAACTTAGCGAATGATCCAAGTGTTCAGACTTATGATGCCTCAGTCTTGGAATTTGACTTTGAAACCACCTCTAATAACATAGAGTTCAAATACGTGTTTGCATCAACAGAATATACAGGTTATACATGCTCTAAATTTTACGACGTTTTTGGTTTTTTTTTAACAGGTCCAAAACCTAGTGGAGGAAATTACTCAAATGAAAATTTAGCAATTGTTCCAGGCACTACCACTCCCGTTTGTATAAACACCATTAATAGTGGTTCTATAGGAAGCTCATCAGATTGTGATGAAGCAATTTGTGATCAATTCGATCCAAATTGGAAAAGTTATAAAAATTTATTTATCAAAAATGCTGGAGTTGCTAGTAATCCTCCATACAATGATGCTCCGGTTAAAATACTTTCTAACGGTTTTACTGTACCGCTTACTGCAAAAGCAGATATTCTTTGTAATAAAAAATATCATATAAAATTAGTTATCGCAGATGCTAATGATGGAATTTTAGACTCATACGTATACCTTCAAGCAGGAAGTTTTGGTAGTAATACATTAACACAATCTTCTCAAATAAAAGATATAAATGGAAATTTATTAACTAGTGGAAATATTGTAGAAGGATGTTCTAAAGCAATCTTAAATTTCACATTGAATACTGCAACAACCACAAATTACGATGTAAATTATACCATTTCAGGCACAGCAACGAATACGACCGACTACTCCGCTACGTCAACTACCAAAGTTACCATACCCGCTGGTTCAAATTCTACAACACTTACAATCGATCCAAAGGCAGATGGAATAGCAGATGATGGGGAAACGGTAATTATACAATTAGCACCTACTTGTACTGCAGCTCCTGCACCAATTACCATAACTATCAAAGATGAAGTATCCTTAACTGACACCTATAAAAAACCTACTTGTATTGCTGGTTCCACCTCGACGAATGCGGATGGTGAAATCAAAATAACAGCTGCAGGTGGTGAACCAACCTATACATATAGTTTTGACAACGGTGCAACCTACGTCGCTAGTGGTACTTCATCTACATTGACCTCTAAAAACTACACGATTAAAGTCAAAGATAAAAATGGATGTGTAGCAACAAAAACAGAAGATTTAACACAGATTTGTACGGTAACGAATTGTACAAAACCGACCATCACTACTGACCCGACTTCTGTAACTAAATGTGAAGGATCCAATACCTCTTTCACTGTGGCAGCTACAGGGACTACCATAAGCTATCAATGGCAAGTAGATACTGGAAGTGGAAATTACACAGACATCTCCGGAGAAACCTCGACTACCTTATCTAGAAATGCTGTTACAACAAGTATGAATGGATACAAATACCGTTGTGTGGTTACAGAAGCAAAAGATGGACCATGTAGCACCACTAGTAATCCAGCTACTTTGACAATAGATACAAAGCCAGTAGCAAGCGCTGGAGGTAGTAAAACAATTTGTTCAAATTCTACTGCAACTGTCAGTGGCGTTTCAGTATCTACTGGAACAACCTATAGTTGGACAGAAAATGGAAATGGCTCTATTACAGCTGATGCAAATACATTGACACCTACTTATACACCTGCAATTTCGGATGTCGGGACTCCTGTAACTCTTACTATGGCTACCGTTAGTGGAAATACATGTCCAAACCCTGCAGATGTTACTTACACCGTTAATGTCGATCCATTACCAACTGCTGTTTCTTCTGGCAACACAACAATTTGCTCAAGTGCAACCGCAACAGTATCTGGTGCTAGTCATACTAATGGTAGTGTTTTATGGACGTTGAATGGAACAGGAAGCGGAACTATAACCGACCAAACCACCGATTCCCCTACCTACACACCAAACGCTTCTGATGCTGGAAAAACCGTAACCTTAACTATGCATGTTACAAGTTCTAATACGTGTCCAGACCCAACAGACGTTACCTACAAAGTTACCGTAGACTCTTTGCCATTAGCAAAAATTACTGGAACTAAAACCATTTGTTCTAGTAACACCACAACTATTACTACCGCAAAATCTGCCTATGGTGACATTTCCTGGACCTCTGATGGAGCAGGAACATTAACTAATGGAACAACAATCTCGCCAACCTACGCCCCAACAGCAACGGACGAAGGTAAAACAGTAACTTTAACATTAACTGTAACAAGTAACAATTCGTGTGGAAGTACCAACAAAGCTACTGCCACATACGCATTAAACGTGATTGGTGCTGTTGTACCTACAGCTTCTACAAATAATGGAAGTTCCACAATATGCATGGAAAAACAAACAACTATTTCAGGTGCAACTTCTAGTAACGGTACAGTGATATGGAGTGTAACTACTGGAAATGGATTATTATCTAATGAAACAACCTTAACACCAACCTATATCTCTAAGGCAACAGATACACTTACACCTGTAATTCTTACGCTAACTGTAAATCCACCTGCTGGATGTGGAGGTACTCCAGCTACTGACATTTACACAATCAATGTCAAAAGCAAACCAGTTGTAACACCTACGTCGAATAAGCCATGTGAAGGTTTTGATGTTCAGTTAAGTGCAAACACCATTGCAAATGCAACGTATGCATGGACTGGACCAAAAGGCTTAACAAAAAACACACAAAATGTTCTTTTGCCAAAAATTACCGCTTCGGATACAGGTGTATATAATCTAGAAATAACGGACGCAAATAATTGTGTTAATTCAAAATCTATACATGTTTCCATGTACCCTAATCCAGTAATTGCTGGTGATACATTTGTTTGTGTAGGCAAAACTATAAAGTTAGCTTCCAACACGATAGGTAGTACAACATCTTGGTCAAGCTTAAGTCCTACTACACTTAGTATAGATCCTAGCAGTGGTATAGCTAATGGAGTTTTAGGCGGAGTTACAACAGTAAAATATACAGATATCAATGGATGTATAGACAATCAGTTAATTCTTGTGGAAAACCTTCCTGTAGTAGCTTTCACTGTCGATTCCACAAGTGTTTGTATTGGTAACGACGTCAAGTTTTCAGATAAGTCTATCAATAAAAATTCGAATGTAATTTGGGATTTTGGCGATGGTAGTATCGCTTACAATGAATCAGATCCATCCTACACCTATCAAAAAGTAGATTCATTTACGGTTACTTTAACTTCTATCTCACCGAATGGATGTATTGGGAAATTAACCAAAGAAAAATACATTACTCCTATCGACGTTCCTATTGTTAAGTTCGGATTTTCTCCTGACTCTATTGACATTTACAACCCAGAAATACAGTTTACTAATTATTCAAATGCAACTTTTTTCACATGGAACTTTGGAGACTATAGTCCTATAAGTAACAAAACAAATCCAGGGCATACTTTCCCAGATACACCAGGCCAATCGTATAAAGTGACATTGAAGGGTAGTAATTCAGCATCTTTTGTATGTCCCGTTACCATTTCCCATGAAATAGTGTCTATTGACCCAGCGATCTATTTTATACCCAATACTTTTACACCTAATGGTGATGAAATAAACAATACATTCCAACCGATTTTCACTAGCGGATACGATCCACAAAATTTTTCATTTTGGATTTATAATCGATTAGGTGAATTAGTTTTTGAAACGCACAATGCCTTCATTGGTTGGGATGGAACATTCGCTGGTAAAATAGCAGAAAACAATACCTATGTTTGGAAACTTCAATTTAAGTCTAAACAATCGGAGAAAGAATATTATGTTACTGGACACGTAAATTTGGTGAAATAATACTTCCATAACCTATCAAATTACGTATATTTGTAAGTGTAATTAAAAAAGTTGTTTAGAAATCTAGGCAACTTTTTTTGTTAGATAGTGTCTATACTGTATAAAATATTCAACATGAAAAATTACAAATTTACCTCATACATTATTGCATTTTTACTAATTTGTAATTCAATCTTTTCCTTTGGTCAATTAAACGTAAACAACACCTTAACTACCTCACAACTTGTTCAAGATGTATTGCTTGGTCAAGGTATAACCGTTTCTAATGTTAGTTTCACTGGAGTTCTCTCTGCGAGTAAAGGGTATCAAGTTGGTTCTTTCACTTCTGCAGGAACAACACAAACTCAATTAGGGTTTTCTAATGGAATATTCATTACCTCTGGGTCAACTACTAATATTTCTGGTTCTGTGAGTCAAGTTGCAACTGCCTATGTTAGTGGTACAGCTGGGGAAATGAGAAAAAATGTTGCTCCAGCGAATTTACTAAGTGACATGCAAACATTGATTGGTGGTACTACTAACTGGGGAAACCTTGCAATATTAGAATTTGATTTTATACCATCATCTGACTCTGTAAAATTCAGATATGTATTCTCTTCTACAGAATACGCTGACCCTGGAAATGCTGTAAACTACAACTGTTCAGATGTAAATGATAAAATGGCCTTTATAATTAGTGGTCCTGGGTTTGCGGGTCCTTATTCAAATGGAGGCACGAACATAGCACTTATTCCTGGAACCAATCTACCAGTTTGTATTAACGCTATAAATAATGGGATTGTTGGAGCTAATGGTGGTTCTCCAGACAAATCAAAATGTATTGCTTCTAACCCTTCATGGACGCTAGGTAGTCCTACTAATTTATTTTATGGTGTTATGTCTGGGATTGCATTTAATGGGAACACAAAGATTATGACTGCTCGAGCTAAAGTTACACCGTGCCAAAACTATCATATTAAACTATTAGTTACTGATGTAGGAGATTACACCTATGATTCAGGAATTTTTATTGAAGGAGGAAGTTTTTCTAGTCCTGGGGTAACAGCTTCATCACAAATTACCGATATTAACGGGGCACCATTAACAAACAACTACATTACAGAAAATTGTTCTAAAGCTGTTTTAACTTTTACAGCAAATCCAGCACCTACAAGTGATTACACTGTAAACTATACACTCGGTGGTACTGCTTCAAATTCATCAGACTATACAGCACCTGCAAGTGTGACTATTCCAGCAGGTCAAACATCTACAAAACTAACCATCACTCCAACATCTGATAATCTAACTGAAGGTGATGAAACAATTACGATACAGTTATTGGGTCAAACAACCTGTTCAGGTACAACACCAGTTCAAACCCCCATAACAATCACTATCAAAGATGAATTAAAAATTTCTGCTACCAAAACATCTGACCCTACCTGTTCCGCAACAAAAACAGTCAATTCGGATGGTGTAATTACACTTACCGCTTCAGGTGGAGCAACTCCATATGCTTTCAGCTTAGACAATGGAGCTACTTACCCCTACTCTACTTCTCCGATTTCAACATTGGGGAATGGAACCTATACGATTAAAGTGAAAGACAAAGATGGGTGTATTGCTGCTGATCTTACATCTATTGTTTTCAATACTTCCTGTAGTTGTGTCGCACCAACTATAAGTTCAAGTAAAACAGACCCGACAAAATGTAGTGGCACCGATGGAATTATAACTATTTCTGGATTAACCAATGGGAAAACGTATGATTTAAGCTATGTAAAAGACGGAGCAGCTACTCCAACCACCTCTTCATTTACAGCTACAGCAACAACCTTTGATATTACGGGACTAAGTAAAGGGGCATATACTAAAATTAATGTTTCTAATGCTGGATGTACATCGAATGATGAGGCGCAAACGTTAGCCGATCCAAGCGGTATCACGATTACTTCTTCAAAAACAAACCCGACAAAATGTAGTGGCACCGATGGAA